>ERZ778024.3184-NODE-3184-length-12372-cov-4.375497_pt1 | contig 12372 bp, 9 predicted proteins | sample MGYA00375754_ERZ778024 | MGnify/ENA primary metagenome ERZ778024 (study PRJEB29350, sample SAMN05389827) | bioreactor metagenome | isolation source: Thiocyanate bioreactor | place: South Africa: University of Cape Town | collected 2014-02-18 ... | reverse complement strand
CCCCCGTTCGCAATGCCGCCGAATGAGGCCATTGCCATGGAGGAGCAACTCTCAAAAACCGAATTCCGCAATGCCATGGCCAGGGTCTGCGCACCGGTCAACGTCATTACCACCAATGGCCCTGCCGGCCGCGGCGGCTTCACCGCGACGGCCATGTGCAGCGTCACCGACGAGCCGCCGACGCTGCTGGTCTGCATGAACAGCCGCTCGGCGCAAACAAGCCTCTTCCTCGATAACCGTCGCTTCTGCGTCAATGTCCTGACGCAGGAGCACAAGGAACTGGCCGGCTATTTCGCCGGTCAGCGCGCCGACATGGAGGAGCGCTACGCCGCGGCGGAATGGGTCAACTTCCGCTCCGGCAGCCAGGCGCTCTCCGATGCCATCGTCTCCTTCGACTGCCGGCTGACGGAAGCGCGCCTCGTCGGCACGCACCATATCTTCATCGGCGAGGTGATGGATATACGCAGTCGCAAGGACGGACACGCACTGCTCTATTTCGACCGCAACTACGTGCATGTGCCGACCCAGGCAGGCAGCTTCGGCGGCTGAACAGCAAAGCATCGAAGATGTTTCAAAGGAATGGGGGATGCGATCGCCAATCGCATCCCCTTTAAGATTTTGCCAAATACTCGTGTTTCGTCAGGCAGCGGCATCGCCGAGATAGAGGCGATGGAGCTGCGCGGGATCATCTGCGAGCGCAGTGCAATCGCCATCATAGACGATCGCGCCTCTGCGCAGCACATAGGCACGATCGCCGATCGCAAGCGCCAGAGCCGCAAACTGCTCGACCAGAATGACCGCCATGCCAGCGTCTGCCAATTGCCTCACCGCCCGCATCAGGCGGCTGACGATGACGGGCGCCAGACCCGACGACATTTCGTCGATCATAATCACCTTCGGCCGTGTCAGCAGCGAACGGGCGATGACGACCATCTGCTGCTCGCCGCCGGAGAGCATGCCTGCCTTGATATTGCGGCGCTGCAGCAGCTCGGGAAACAGATCGTAGGCCTCCTGGAGATCCGCCGCCGGATTGAGCGCCACCTTGAGATTTTCCTCGGTCGTCATTTCAGGAAAGACGGTACGGCCCTGCTCGACATGGCTGATACCGGCGCGGGCGCGCAGGCCCGCCCGCAGCTTCAAAAGCTCCGCGCCATCCAGTGAGACCGAGCCGGCCGCAGCTGAAATGATCCCCGAGAGGCTTTCGAGCAGCGTCGTCTTGCCCGCTCCGTTCGAACCGAGTAGCACGCTGATCTCACCGCTCGATACGCTAAGATCCACGCCACGAACGACTGGAATCCCGGATCGATTGACGACGAGGCCATTGATGGAAAGCGCAGTCATTCGGCCGCCTCCTCGAGTTCGATGCCCATATAGGCTTTCTGGACGATCGGCATGGCGAGAACGCTCTGCGGCGCGCCATTGGCGATCACGCGTCCGAAATCGAACACGGTGATCGCTGAGCAGGCCCGCCTTACGAGATCCATGTCATGCTCGATCAGAAGCACCGCGCTGCCGAAAGTCTCCGGGATTGCGGCGATGCGCTCGCCGAGCTTCACGGCATCGGCATAGGACTGGCCGGCGGCTGGCTCGTCGAGAAGGATGACTGGGGCGCGGGAAGCAACGACGCCGGCGACATCGAGCAGCCGGCGCGTACCTGCGTCGATTGAGGCGATCGGCGTGTGGGCAGGCGGGCAATCGAACCATTGCAGGATGGCGGAGAGTTCGTCGTCGCTGATCGCGCCGGCAGCGAGCCGCACATAGTTTCCGACACTCAGTTCCGGCGCGATGCGCGTGGTCTGCCAGGTACGGCGAATGCCAAGCCGAGCGCGATTGGTTGCCGAGAACCCCTCCAGTGCCTTTCCATTCAGCTTGATCGAACCGTCATACCGAGCGAGAAATCCAGCAATCGCATCGACCATGGTCGACTTGCCGGCGCCATTCGGCCCGACGAGGCCGACGACGGTACGGGCAGGCACCTGCAGATTGACCTTGTCGAGGGCAACGACAGCACCGTAGCGGACCGTCAGATTACCGATCTCCAACGCCAGTCCCTGTTCATGGATAGCAGCAGCCGGAAGGCGGCCCGGCTGGCTATGGGTAGCGGTCGCGCGGCGCTTGGGCAGCAATTTGCGCCCAAGCCGCGCCCAGGTCTCGCTGATCGTCTCGCCGGAAGAAAGGGCATGCACGGCACCGATGGCGAAGAAGACGTTGCCGACATCCTGCGGCAGGTTGAGTCGGCGCAGAAGTTCCGGAAACAGCGTGATCAATATGCCGCCGATGACGGCTCCAAGGGTGAAATGCGCGCCCACCATCGTCGCCACGGCAAAGAGCGAAAGCGACTGCATCATCGAGAAGTTTTCAGATACCAGCGTCCCGAGATAGCCGGCGAGCAAACCGCCCGACACACCGGAAATGAACGCACTGATGGCGAAGGCGCTGAGCTTGGCCCGCGGGATCGAAACCCCATGCGCCGCCGCTGCCCGCTCCGAATGCCGAACAGCGAGCCAGGACGCGCCGAGCCGCGAGCGGCTGACGAACTCGAGCGCCACGGCGATCACGCCGTAGGTGAGAAGCACGAAGATGAAAAAGCCGTAATCGCTCTCGAAGAGCGCGGGACGGACGACCTGCGTAAACGTCGTCTGCCCCGGAAAGGTGATCGTCGCGAGCACCGTATCGAAGGCCGCGGCGAAGCCGAGGGTGACGATCGCAAGGTTGATGCCGCGCAGTCGCAACGCCGGCAGACCGATGGCAATGCCGACAGGTACGGCCGCCAAACCGCCGATGATCATCCAGACGACAAGACCGCCCGGTGCCTCGATGACATTCAGATATCCCGTGACCCAGCCGCCGACGCCGGCGAAGGACATCTGGCAGAGCGAGATCATGCCGGTGCGTCCGGCGACGAGTCCGAGGCTCTGCAGCGCAATGCCCGTTATGAAAACCGCCGTCAGGAGGAACACCCAGTACTTCGGCAAAAGCAAAAGAACGAGTGCGCCGACGGCCACAAGCGATAGGGCCGTCACAATGGCGGCACGGAAACTAGCGTGCTTCATCCCAGCGGGCTCCTCTCTGCGACCATAGAAGGACGGCAAGAATGACGATGAAGGGAACGGTGCTGCGGTATTGGCTGACAAAATCGATGGCGCTGACCGCACCTTCTAATATGCCGATCGTCAAGCCGCCGAGAAGTGCCGCGCGGAAACTGGCGAAGGCGCCGATCAGGGCCGCGGCCAGCGCCGGCACGACGAGCAGGCTCAGCGAGGCGAAATCCGGCGAACGCAACGGCGCGATGATCATCAGCGCGAAGGAGGTCACAGCTCCGGTCACCGCCCAGACGCCAAGCGCCAGGAGCCGCACCCGAATGCCGATCAGCTCCGCCGCCATCGGCCGCTGCGACAGCGCCCGTAGTTGCAGGCCGATGCGGGTGCGGGCGAGGAACTGTTCCGTTACGATGGTGAAGACGACCGATAGAAGAAGCGTCGTCACGGCAGCCCACGTCACCTCCACACCCGCGAGGCGGAACGCCGAACCAGCGATAATTTCCGGGAAATTATGCGGATGCTGGCCGCCGGTCAGCCGCAGGCCGATCGCGATGATGCCGACGAGAAGCGCCGCAGTCACCGCCGCCTTCGTCGAGGCATTGGCGTTGGCAAACCATGTCGTCATCACAAGGCCGATCAAGATGCCGGCAACCGCACCGGCAGCGATGCCCAAGAGGACGGCCGGCAGCAGCGGTATGCCGGCTTCGTGCAGCGCAACCATGATGAAAGTGCCCGTGGCGCCGATCGCGGCGCCGGTGAAGTTCACCACCGCGACCAGGCGATAGGTGAAGATCGCGCAGACCCCGAGAATGGCATAGGCGCCACCTGCGGAAAGGCCAGCCACAGCGGCTGTAAAGAGAGCGTTCATTGCAGAACTCCGGAAGCGGGCAAAACTTGCCTCGCCAGATCAGATCGTCGTCGCGTCGAGCCAACGCCCGGCCCTGCCCTTCGAAGGCAGGACCGGCACGTGCGTCATTACTTGGCCTTGGCCAGCGTGTACCAATCCGGCGTCTTGACGGTCCATTTGCCATCGACGAGCTGCATGATCTTGGTCGACTTCATCGGCGAATGCGCACGGGCATCGCCGAAGACATAGGGGCTGCCGGCCAGCGAATAATGCAGTTCTTTGCCCTCCTTGAGCGCAGAGGTCACGGCATCACGGGTCACTTCGCCATCGATACCGGAGATCGTGTCGATCATGACCTTGGCCGCCAGGTAGCCGCCCTGAGAGAAGGCGGTCTTCGCGAGACCCGCCTTATCCATGGTCTTGATCCAGTCGGCATTCGCCTCGTTATTTTCGGTATAAGGCTCCCATTCGGTGCCGACATAGACCGGCTGCTTGCTGTCGGCGAGCGCCTTGGCGACACCCTCGGTGTAGCCGGGGGCCAGGAAGAGCCAGTTGATGCCGGAAATCTTCTGCGCGTCGGCGGTCTTCACCCATTGCACGACACCCGGCTCGACCTGGTTCGTGAGCACGGCATCACAGCCGGCATCGCGCGCCTTGATGACATAAGGCGTCAAGTCTCCCTGCGGCGGCAGGGTCATGTCGACCAGACCGATGGTGTTACCGCTCATCTTCTGCCAGGCGGCAACGGCGTTACCATAGGCCTCCTGCGTGCCGCCGAGGATCAGGAAGAAGGCACAGACCTTCTTCGCCCCGAGGTTCTTCGTCGCATAATCGAGCATGACCGTCGTCAGCGTGAAGGGGCCGACATTGACGGGGGAAATACTCGGAGCGTTGAAGCAAAGCGGATCGACGCCGACGCCCTGAACGGCAAGCACCTCGTTGCGGTTGTAAGTGCCGGCGTTGACCGCGCAGTCGAGCAGGCTCGCCCCGCCCGCAAGCGCCACGACGCCCTTGTTGTCGATCAGGTCGCGCGCAGCCTGCGCCGCAACCTGCGGATCGCCCTTATCATCAGCCAGCGAATATTCAATCTTGCAGCCGTTGATGCCGCCAGCCTCGTTCAGCTGCTCGAAAACGGCCTTGGTCGCCTTCGGCGCATCGGAAAAATCGACGACGCCGGTGACCGTGGAGACGGCGCCGATCCTGATCGGCCCATCCTTGCATGTCGGACCGGCCGCAAAGGCGGACGAACCGGTAAATGCCAGGCCGGCCGCGGCCAGACCCAGAACGATGAATGCGGATCTCAGTTTCATGTTGTTCCCTCTCTTTGTATGTGCGGCGTTTCCTCTTCGCCGCGCCAGCTATCGCTGGTAGACGGCTTGACCAGAGAAATAGGTGGTCAAGACCTTGGTGTCGGCGATGCGATCGGCCGGCACCTCGAAAACGTTCTGGTCGAGCACGATGATGTCGGCAGACTTGCCGACGGCGAGCGAGCCCGTCTCCTCGTCAATCCGCATCGCCTTGGCCGAATTAAGAGTGTAGATCTCGATCGCCGAGGCAAGATCTATCGCCTGCTCCGCCCAGAGCGAGACGCCCGGAAAGGCGCCGGACGGATTCTGCCGCGTCACCATCCCCTCGATGCCGTTCCACGGATCGGGGATCGGAATGACCGGCCAGTCGGAACCGCCGGCGAGCAGTGCGCCGGTCGCCTTCAGGCTCGCAATCGGCCAGAAGCGCGTGGCACGTTCTTCGCCCATCGCCTCCTTGTGACCCTCCAGAAAAGTCGTCGGATACCAGATCATCGGGCAGAGATCGGCGACGACGCCGAGCGGGCCGAAACGGCTGACATCCTCATCCCGGATATAGCTCGCATGGGCGATATGGTGCTTGATATCGGTCGGACCGTTGAAGTGCCTGATGGCCTCGACCGCATCAAGCATCTCGGTCACGGCGTAGTCGCCGGTGCAATGGATCTTCAGGCCCATGCCGAGCTTTTCGGACTTGTCGATATGGCGAACGAGATCGGGATAGCTCACCAAGACTTCGCCGCGATAGCCCTCCGGATGGGCCGCGTCGGCGACATAGGCATCATTGAAGGCGGCCGTGCGAGCACCGGGGACGCCATCCAGGAAGATCTTCGTGAAATTCGGCTTCACATGTGCGCTGCGATATTCATCGCGCAAAGCCAGAAGCGCATCACCCGAAAGGCCGAACATGAAGCTCGGCTCAATCAGCGGGAGCGAGGTCACGGCCCAGGCGGTCAACTTGCCCTTGGTATCAAGATGCTTCAGCGCCTTCATGATCGGCAAAACCGAAGCAGCGTCCTGGAAAGCGGTCACGCCGTAGGAATTGACGATTTCGATGGCGCGCGCCACGGCGGCCTCGCCCATCTCTTCGGTGAAAGCTTCCGCCGCCGTCCGCTCGACGATCCCGGCGGCAGATTCGATCAGCAAGCCAGTGAGCCTGCCGGTTGAGGGGTCACGGCCGAAGGAGCCCTGCGGCGGATCGGGCTGGTTGTCGGAAATGCCGGCAAGCCGCATCGCCTCGCTGTTGACCCAGCGATTGTGCATGGTTTCGTCGCGCAGCAGTACGGGATGGCCACAGCCGGCGTCATCGAGCTTCCTGAGCGAAGCCTCGCTATTCAGCGCCGTAATCATGTCGGCGCCCCATTGATTGGCGACGATCCATTGCCCTCGCGGCACGATCTCGGCCTGGGCGCGCACATGGGCGCAGATCGCATCGACCGAGGCACCGGCCGGGATCTGCGTTTCGAACAGATCCGCCTGCCCGCCCATCATGATGTGATTGTGGACATCGACGAAGCCAGGCATCGCCATTTTTCCCTCGAGATCGATGACCTGCGTCTCCGCGCCTTTCAGAGCCTCGATCTCGGCCCACCTCCCGACGGCCACGATGCGACCGTCCTTGATCGCAAGAGCTTCGGCCCATGGCTGGGCCGGTTCGACAGTATAGATTCGTCCATTCTCAAAAATGAGGTCGGCAAAGCCGAGCATAGCAGTCATTGATCTGTTCCCGTTTAGGTTCATTATTTGAACCAATTATTCAAATATTAAGGTTGATGCAGACCAGCACGTTTGTCAATATAGTTCACACGTTAATTACATTGATTGCGACGGTAATGGCGTTCGAGTGCGTGGGGTCTAAGGTCGCTGATGGTGCTGCGTTGACCTGAGCCGGAGGACGCAAGTTTTAATACAGATCCGCAATGGCTTCGCATCTGGCCTGACAATGCGGTTATCTGGGGCTTTCGTTCCCGCCACGCATGGCGGAAGCGCCGGTCCGCGCACAGACCTCAAATTGACATATAGCTTTCAGCAACGGCGATGTCATATCGCCGCCACAACCACCCGCGCATGAAATGGAGCCGAAAATCATGCCATCAAGCACGATCCGGACTTGTCATTGCGGCCACGAAGGGCACGGGCTCGGATCGAAATCCCTCGCTTCTGATCTCTCTTACGGTCCGTCGATCTCGAGGACGCGAAGATAGCCTTCCAGAAGCAATGTCCGGTCGCGGGTCAGATCGGTTTCGGCGTCTGCCTGCATGGGCGCATACATGGTTCCCTGCCGGGTTTCGAACAGCCCGCCCCGCGCCCGGGCCTCCAAATCACGATAGCTTATCCAGGCTCTTTGAGCAGCCTTCAGGTCTTGCCCAGCCTGGGCCAGCAGCGACTTGATCAGCTTGGAATAGGCCACGTTCATTCGCTTGTCATAGGATGCCAACGCCGCGGCCTCGCATTCATCCTGCCCTCCGGTCGATCCATGCTCTGGATCGTTCAGGCATGCGTTCAACGTCTGCTCAGTGGGGTCTTGCACGGCTGCCGCAAACGCAGGAAGCGCAAGACCGTGCAAGAACAAAAGGATGGCGATGCGACCGCCTCGAATTCTCATATCTGTACCGCGCCGCGCTAACGAGAGAGATAGAGGACCCCAAGCGGGGGCAATCCGAGCACCCAATGCGGTCTTGACCGCTGAAATGTCTTCATAAATCCCGCCATGTCAATCGGCACCGAAGATTGACCCGCTTTTTAAAATAGACCACTCATGCTGGATCACGGCGCGGCTAAACGAAGTCGCTCTCCGAGCCTTCAACAGATGAGGCTCGCGACATGCCGAAAGCTATACCGTCGACATTGGCCCCGGTTCGAACGCGGCGAACCGGGTGATGGCGAGATCGAGCCGGCGTTAGAGTTGTATCCATGCGGTCTTCAGATCGACGTACTTGTCGAGCGCGTGCAGCGACTTGTCATGTCCGTTGCCAGATTGCCTGACGCCGCCGAGCGGGACACTGTTATCGGCACCGCCATAAGTGTTGACATGCACCACGCCGGCGCGGATGCCGCGCACCATCCGGTGAGCGCGCGACAGGTTCGATGTCCAGACGGCCGAGGCAAGGCCATATTCCGTGGCATTGGCGATCTCCAGGGCTTCAGCTTCCGTCTCGAAGGGAATGATCGAAAGAACCGGACCGAAAACCTCTTCCCGCGCCAAAGTCATCGAGGGCGTTACGTCGAAGACAGCCGGCCGCATATAGTAACCACCTGTCTCCTCGAGAATCCGCGAGCCGCCGGCGCGCAGCGATGCGCCTTCCGACACCGCCTGCGAGACGTAGCCGAGGTCCTTCTTCAGCTGGATCTCACTGGAGATGGCTCCTGCTTCCGTCGCCAACTGCAAGGGATCGCCGACCTTCATGCTCTCGGCGATGCGTACGACTTTCTCCGAAAAGGCTTCATGAATCGACTTTTCGACCAGCAGCCGCGAACCGGCGACGCAAACCTGCCCGGAATTGCGGAAGATACCATAGGCCGACACCTTGGCCGCCTGATCGAGATCGGGCGCATCGGCAAAGATGACATTCGGCGACTTGCCGCCAAGCTCCAGATAGACCCGCTTCAGATTGGAGCGCGCCGAATATTCAAGAAGCCGCCGCCCGATAGGACCGGAACCGGTGAAGGCGAGCACATCGATATCCATATGCAGCCCCAACGCCTCGCCGCAAACCGCGCCGCGGCCGGTGACGACGTTGAAGACGCCTTCGGGCAATCCCGCTTCGGCACAGATTTCGGCAAGCTTCAGCAGCGTCAGCGACGCACCCTCGGCGGGCTTCAGCACCACGGAATTGCCAGCGGCAAGCGCTGGTGCGATCTTCCACGCGCCGATCATCATCGGGAAATTCCACGGCACGATGGCCGCGACGACACCGATGGCTTCGCGGTGGACGAGACCGAGAATATTCTCGGCTGTCGGAGCGATCTCGCCATAGACCTTGTCGATCGCCTCGGCATAATAGCGGAACGTGCCGGCCGCACTGCCGGGCTCGGCCTTCAGTGCCATCGAGATTTCGGTGCCGTTGTCACGCACGCCGAGCACTGCGAGTTCGAGCGTGTTCTTCTCGATCAGTTCGGCAATTTTCAGCAGCACCTTCTTGCGTTCGGCCGGTGCCGCCTTCGACCAGGTGCCCTTTTCGAAGGCCCGACGCGCTGCCTTGACGGCGAGATCGACATCTTCCGTACCGGCATCGGCAATCGTGGTGAGGAGCGTGCCGTCGATCGGCGAAATGACGTCCATGGCGGCACCGCTGGCCGGCTGGCGCCATGCACCGCCGATAAACAGAGTCTGTGGCGAAACGGATAATGTCCGGAGCTGATCGATCTTGTCCTGCATCTCATTTTCTCACAAAGAGGGTGGCGGGCTTCCCCGCCACCACGATTGGAACTGGTTCAGGCTTCCTGGCCGGCACCGAGGCGGGCATAGCCCGCCGCGTCTGACGATTTCAGACGTGCCGCTGCGATAAATCCGATGATCCCTGCGACCAGCACCAGACCCGGCAACAACACCGCCAACACGCCATTGGCACCGGCAATCGCGCCGAAGTTCGCCGAGATATAATAGACGAGTGCCAGAAGGATCAGTCCCGTCACGATCGGCAACACCTTGATCGCAAGGACATTGCGTTCAAGTCCCGGGTTGCGGGTGAAGAACATAACGATCGAGAAGGCCGTGAAAGCCATCAGCAGGATGATTGCGAGCGTCGCGACATTGGTAAGCCAGGAGAAGAGCGCCAGCACCGGATCCTGACCCGTGACCGCAAAAAGCGCGACGACGAGCACGGCGATGACAGTCTGGATAATCGAACCGACATGCGGGCTCTGGAAGATCGGATGCGTAACGCCAACAGACTTCGGCAGCAGCCCCTCGCGACCGGCAACATACATGTAGCGCGCCACGCCATTGTGGAAGGCGAGAATGCCGGCAAACAGGCTGGTGATGAAGAGAACGCTCATCACGACGGTAATCCAGTGGCCGACATAGCGCTCGGCAAGGCCGAAGAGGAAAGTCGTCGGATCGGCAAGCCCCTGCAGCGTCGGCACGAGCTTGTCGACGCCGGCGCCGGTCACCATCAGCCAGGATGTCAACATGTAGAAGAGGCCGATGATGAGAACGGAAATATAGGTGGCGCGCGGGACGGTCTTTTCCGGCTCACGAGCCTCTTCGCTATAGATGGTCGTGGCTTCGAAGCCGATGAAGGCTGCGAAGCAAAACAGGAGGCCGATCGCCGGCGTTCCGCTCCAGAAGGCGGTTGGCGTAAACGGTGCTGCAGAAAGGCCGGCATCGCCGCCCTTGACGAAGATCGCAGCGTCGATGACGAGCACGACGAGATATTCGAGAATAACGAGCACCGTCAGCACCTTCGCCGATAGATCGACGCGACGGTAGCCGAAAACGGCGACGAAGGCGATGCCGACAAAGCTCCAGACCCACCAGGGCAGGTCAAGGCCGAGCTGCTCGGCAAAGAAGCCCTTGGTCGCCGCCCCGAAAAGCCCGAGAACGCCCACCTGCATGGCATTGTAGGCAAGGATGGCGATGAGCGCCGCGGCACCACCCATGAGACCGCCAAGGCCCTGGGCCGTGTAGGCATAGAAGGCGCCCGCGTTGCGGATGTGACGGGCCATGGCGACATAGCCGACCGCAAACAACAACAGAATGCCTGTCACCAGCAGAAAGGTGAGCGGTATGCCCGGCCCATTGCCGAGCATCATTGAAAGCGGCACACCGCCGGCAACAGCCGTCAGCGGTGCTGCGGCCGACACCACGAGGAAGGTCACGGCACCGACGCCGAGACTGTTTTTGCGTAGCTGGTTTTCAGCCGCGCCTTGCGAATTTTGCGTGCTCATTTGCGTTCGTTCCCCTTGTTTAAGAACATCCGATCATCGCCGCGATTGCACGCGGGCGACCTCCACCAAAAACCGGACTGACGAGCGGGCTTATGCTTTTGTTGATTTTATCGCCGTCAGCGCTTATGGTTCAATATTTGAACCGTAGCTTCAAATATAGACTTGCAAACATTGCCGCCCTCTGTCAAGTTATTTCGCATGTTAAGTATCTTGGGTCGCTGCTATCGTGCCGCAGCGCAGGGTCAACAAGCTGATTTGACGAGAGCCACGGCTGGACGCACAAAATCGGAAACTGACCAACCCAAGAGGAGGAACGATGAGCACGATCGGAAAGGCGCTGGCATTGCTGGACACCCTGTCACGGCTGGACAAGGAGGCGGGTCTGACCGACATCGCCCGCCTGTGCGCGCTGGACAAGGCGACGGCACGACGCTTTCTGGTGGAGCTGGAAAAGCACGGTTTCGTGGAGCAGGATCCGGATAGCCGTCGCTACCGTATCGGCTCGGCGCCCGTTCGTCTCGCCCGCATCCGCGAGGCGCGCTTTCCCTTCCTGCGGGTTGCCATCCCTTTCATCAGGGCGCTCGCCGAATCATCGACCGAAACGGTGCATCTCTCGGAGTTTTCCGGCGGACAGCTTTCGACCATTCACGTCGAGGATTCGCCGCGCGCGCATCGCATCATCGTCGATGTCGGCAGTCTCTTGCCCCTCCATGCCACCGCGTCCGGCGGTGCATACCTTGCCTTCTGCGCTCGGGCGGAAATCGACGCGGCGCTCAAGAAGCCGCTCGAGAAATTTACCGATCACACCGTCACCGATCCGCAGTTGGTGCGCGCCATGCTCGATGAGACTGCTGCACGCGGCTTTTCCATCAGCCATCAGGGGCTTGAGGCAGGCGTCATCAGTACGGCGGCGCCGGTGCGGATGCCGAACGGCCATCCGATCGGCTGCGTGGCGATTGCCGCGCCGCTCTCACGCACGACCAAGGCTGCCATCCACGAATTCGGCGCCCAGGCCGTCGCTGCGGCCAACGCCATCTCAGAAAAATATTACGGGTCGGAAAGACCCATGGGAACCATTGCAAAAATCAGGAGGACAGATTGATGAGCCCCGCGGCTCCCCTGCCAAGGATACTCGTCATCGGAACCGGTGACACCAAATGCGACGAACTGCAATTCATGGCGTCCGTCATCAGGGAAGCTGGCGGCCAGCCTGTTATGATGGATGTCAGCATTCTCGGCAATCCGCCCTATAGCCCCGACTATTCCAAGCATGACATCGCAAAGGCCGCCG
>ERZ778024.3183-NODE-3183-length-12380-cov-6.332738_pt1 | contig 12380 bp, 14 predicted proteins | sample MGYA00375754_ERZ778024 | MGnify/ENA primary metagenome ERZ778024 (study PRJEB29350, sample SAMN05389827) | bioreactor metagenome | isolation source: Thiocyanate bioreactor | place: South Africa: University of Cape Town | collected 2014-02-18 ... | reverse complement strand
AAAAAAAAAAAAAAAAAAAAAAAAAAAAAAAAAAACAGAAATTTCTTCGGTTGGATTTAGTGATTTTCTTGCCTCCTCTTGAAGTTCTTGGATTATTTTTTTATTGATAAGAAAAAGTTTTTCTTTTCTAAGTTCTCTCTTTTTTCAAAGGATGATGAAAGTCGTAACCTTTTTGTGTCAATAGATGTAAATTCAAGAGGATATCTGCTTGGAGACATTGTAGTTGTTGTTTCAATAGTGTCTGCATAACGGTTTTAATGATTTTTGTAACATCAAAACTAATATATATTGTTGAGTTGTGCATTTTTTTTTTTTTTTGAAAAAAAAAAAAATAGGAAGAAGGGAAAAAAAACTTGCAGCTGGATGAAGTTTTCGTCAACTTGATCAACACTCTTAAAGGGGAGTTTTTTTAAAATCATTGAAAGATCACTTTCACCGTATTCTAATAGGTTTAAACAAAGAGATAATGTTACCATATGGATATATCCTTTCTTTTGATCGACTTCAGCTTCATAAAGCTTGACGACATTTTCAGATTCAGATAACTCTTGTAATAAATTAATTTCGTTGAGATAAACTTGAACTGTCATCGACTTTAGATAAGTGAACTCTTTATTTATATTTATTTTTTATGCAACTTATTTTATTTTAAAATCATCAGAAAATAAACCTTTTTAAAGCAAATATTTCTCCATTTCCCTTACGAACTTCAAGACTGAACCCTCCCAATCTCCTTAATTATTTTAGAGGATTTTCCATTGACTGTATTTTATTTTTTGAAAAAAAAAAAAAAAAAATAAAATTAATTTTAATGAATAGAATAGTTTACTAGGAATGAATCATTTTTTTCATTTTGAGTTGTAGGTCTGCTTGCTGAACTAAATATTTGTGATAGAGTTGAATTGTTTGTTGAACTGTAAAATTATACTGTATAAATAAATTGATTTGTTTTTTTTCTATTTGGAGTTGAGACTCATTTTATGATTTGGGCTGAAATTGGAGCTGAGGTGATTGGGGTTGGCTTTTGGTTTGAAAGAGTTAGTGGTTGAAAGAACGAACAAACTCTTTTAGAAATATAAATCTGAGGAGGAGAGGATGGATGAAAAGCGTCTGCTGCGTAAGGTTGACCCTTTTTCTTAATTGTCATTCTATTGATTTCCCTTCCTTCAATTTCACTTGAACAAAGAAATAGTTAACATGATTTACTCTAATATCTATAACATTATAGGTTGACTTAAGGATTTTACCATTAATTTGGACTCTGTATTTGCTGAATTACATTGACCGTGTGAATTTAGGAAATGTTCATACATCGATTGTGAAGTCACTAGGGTTGACTGAGAATGAGTTCTCTCTTTGTGTTGGAATCTTTTTTGTTGGATATGTGCTCTTTGAAATCCCAAGTAACTTGATGTTGAAGAAAGCAACTCCTTCAAGATGGATTGCTAGGATTATGGTCTCTTGGGGAATAGTATCAACTTGTACAATGTTTGTGACAAACTTTGTAGGGTTACTGATGTGTAGATTGTTTTTAGGAGCAATGGAAGCTGGATTCTTTCCTGGGATTATTTTTTATTTAACTTTTTGGTATAGAAAAGAAGAACAAGCTGTTAGACAATCAATTTTTTTCACTGCAACAACAAGTTTCTTTTCTTTTCTTTTTTTTCTTTTCTTTTTTTCCTTCAAATTTCTCTTCCATTGTAGAGATAACTGATTTTCTTTTCTTTTTCTTTTTCATTTCTCTTTTCTTTTTAGTTGCAGGAGCAATCGCAGGGCTTCTAGCCTACTTTTTACTTCAATTAGATGGAGTTTTATCACTCGAAGGTTGGCAATGGGTCTTTTTAGTTGAAGGAATTCCATCAATCATTTTTGGGATTGTAACTTGGTTTTATTTGCCTGATTTTCCTGCAACAGCCAAATTTTTGACTCCAGAAGAGAGAGTTCAAGTTTCATCAAGATTGGAAAGTTATGTTCATTCAACAGAATTCAACAAAAAGGAATTTTTGAATACTTTTTCTGATATTCAAGTATTTTTATTTTATTTAATTTTTTTTAAAAAAAAATCTCTCAGATAAATTAATATTAATATTCATCAAATGAAAAAATTAAAGATCTGGCTTTTTGCTTTATTGTATGTTCTTGTTGTCAATCCACTAAAAGCTGTTACATTCTTTCTTCCATCCATTATTGAAAGTTTTCATTACAACAAATTGGTTTCAAATTTATTAACAGTCCCAATTTATCTTCTTGGAGCAATAATGACTGTACTTATTGCATATCATTCTGATAAAAAGAATGAAAGAGCTTTCCATATCCTTGGTAGTAGTATTGTAGCAATGGTTGGATGGATTTTGTTATCCTTTTTACCATCACTTGATCAATATATTCTTGCTTATTTTTCTTGCTTCTTAGTTGTTATAGGTATTTTAATTCTCTTTACTTTCTCTTATTTTACTTTTTGAGTTGAATTCACTCACCAATTTTATTTATTTATTTTTATTTCAAATCAAAATTAATTAAGGTGTGTTCCCTTCAACCGTTTTGACATTAACTTGGTTGACAAACTCAATTGTTGGATCAACGAAAGGGGCTACATCAACAGCTTTTGTTATTTCATGTGGAAACATTGGAGGATTTTTCAGTAACTTTTTTTTTTTTTTTTTTTTTTTTTTTTGATTTTATACACCAAATTCTAATAAATATCAATATAAATATAGATCCATTAATATTTGGATTCTTTTTAACTAGAACAGGAAGTTATGATTATGCCATAGTTACAATGGCTGCATTTTCATTGCTCGCTTGTTTTCTCATTTTATTCATTCGATACCTTCAACAAAGAAGTAATAGACATTATCAAACTTTCCAAGAGATGGACACATTAGCTGATGATTTAGAGCAAGATCAAGATGAAGACCAAGATCAAAATCTGGATCAAGATGAAAGTAGTGAATTAGAAAAACCTTTGTAAAATGTAGAATTGAAATGAATTGAGTAGGGAATTAGGAAGATTATTATAATAATGTAATAAAAGTGAATCGATGAATTAATCAATCTAATTTTATTTATTATATTTTTGAAAGAAATCAAAAAGAATACAAACAATTCAATAAATTTATTAAATGAACGAGAAGACGACTGATGATCAGATCCTCCAATTTCGAGCGAAGCAGCTTGAGAAGGAAAGAGAAGGACTTCAAACCGAGATCTCAAAGCTTTCCAAGACCAATAAGTACTTAGAAGAAGAGATTCATCAATCATCGAAAGTAAATAAAGAAAACAATATCATTTCATTTCTAATCCTTCAATAATGAATTGAAATGATCAATAGGTTCTTCGTGGCTATCACCAACAAACATCTTGGTTGACTCGCTCAGAAACAGATGAAGAAGAAGAGGAAGAACTCTTTCAACTAGAGCTTAATGAATTGCTTGATCAATTAGTCCATAAACAATCAACATATGAAGGTAAAGAACTTGTTATTATTCTTTAATTGAAAAGGTTTCTAATTCATTGAATTAAAATATTTTTTATGTAGAGATAATGAGTGAGTTGATGGAGAGGAAGACGAGAGCGATGCACCAGAATGCAAAGAACTCTTCTATTCATACCAATTCAATTAGTAACAATAAGTAATTCAATTTCGAACAGTTATTTATAATTCAAGTAGTTTATTTTTACAATTCAATTCAAATTTAAAGTCAAATTCAAATTAGAATGAATTGCTTCTGTTTATAAAAATGTAAATAAAAATTCAATTGATGAATAGTTGATTGGCATTTAAAATTAAAAATATATGCACATATACTTGAAGAACTATACTATTAGTTGCTCTTAAAATAATATTCTAAACTTGTTGGACACATGGAATTCCAATTACATAATTAATTCAAACTTAATAAACCCATTTCTTATTGACATTCATTTATAAATATCTCCAAAGTATTATTGTGATAACAATTCCAAAAAATATATTGAAAGCACAAATAAAAAATACAATAATAGGAGCATGAATGTATGGATAGATAATTTAAGTATGTCACTGTGGAGAGTATTGTTTGTGCTAGGGATAATATTGGAAGTGTTTCCAGCAGTAAATGGACTTTTATTCATTCCTTCTTCAAATTATACATATGCTGATAGAGCAGCTGGTTTTGGACCAAGAGCTAACCAGACACAAGGAACGTTAATTCCTTTAGCTTGGTTTAATGCTTCAAATATTAATTGTTGTGAAGATATGGATCTCTATCCTTTGGTATATTTCAGTTTTAAGCTTCAATTTTCGGTTCTAATAGTATTGGAGTTTATGATAATGTTTTAAATTTTTTTTTGGAACCAATAATAAATTAGATAAATAATTGGATTGCTTTAGTTCAAAGAGGAAATTGCGCTTTTGTTGAGAAGGTATTTGACATTAATAAAAAACAACAACTAAAGTTTCAAAGAAAATGAAAATGAAAATGAAAATGAAAATGAAATTAAATGATATGATTAACAGATTCGTCTTGCACAAAAATTTGGAGCAAAAGCCGTAGTTGTTGGAGATAATGTTTATTCTTCAACATTAATTTCAATGTATGCTGCAGAAGATACATCAGATATTTCAATTCCTTCTGTTTTTGTTTCAAGAGGTTCTATTCTTTTTCTTTTGAATTTCTTTTTTCTCCTTTTTGAATCATTTTTTTTTTTTTTTCAGAATCTTATGAAGAATTAGTTCAAAGAGGAAGACCTGTGGATGAAAAGTAGACCTCCTTCTTCCTCTTTTTTTTTAATGACTTAGGTCTTGATTAATTGACTTTTAATTAATTGATAGTTATAATCTTCAAATTGTGTTAATTGGAACTTACCTTATTACCTGGCCAATGATTGATATTGTTATCATTACTTTCATTGCTCCTGCTATTATTCTAATTTTTCTTTATACAATATGGAGATTTCGAAGGCGAAGTGATCCTCCAACTGTAATTTTTTTTCTTCTTCCTCTTCCCTCCAATCTTATTTTTTTTTTTTTTTTTTTTTTTTTTTGAATTGATTCTAAATTAATTAATGATAGGAAGTTGCTCCATCTTCTGTTGTAATAAACTTGCCGACCAAAATTTATTCTTCAGCTGATTGGAAAGTAGATTTTTTTTTTTCCCTGTTTCTTTCTTTCTTTTTTCTTTCAAAATTTAATTGTCATTCAAATAGGGAGATGAAAAAGAATCTTGCCCTATTTGTCTTGAGGAATTTGAGGAAGGAAATAAATTAAGACTTCTTCCTTGTGGTCATTACTTTCACATAGCTTGTGTTGATCAATGGCTCATAACAAGAAAAGTTTATTTTTTTTAAAAAAAAGAAAAGAATAAATCAAAAAAAAATAAATAAAATAAATTTCAATAGAGATTTTGTCCAATGTGCAAAAAAGATGTTTGTATTTCAAGTTCTTTTGATGAAGATGAGAATTCAAAACCTACAACAAGTAATTCTCCCCAATTTTTTTCAGAAAGTGACCCACTTGTTCCAAGAAGACAATTCTCAGATTGTAATCTTCTTTCCTTTTCCTTCCTTCTTTTCTTTCTTTTTCTTTCTTTTTCCTTCCTTCTTTTCTTTCTTTGGAAATAAAATTAAAATAAAAAAATGAATAGCTCAAAATCTTCAATCTCCAAATGAATATCATTCACCATCCACCAGAGATGAATCTCAAATTGAAATTGAAATCAATCAAAGAGAAAATCCTCAAACCTCCTCAAATGAAGGCTCAAACTCCAACTCCAACAACAATAACAGCAACAACAATTTTGAACAAATTTCAGACAACAACGAAAATGAAAATGAAAATGAAGACGATGAAGATGAGAATCAACAACTCGAAGATGAACCCCATACGATTCCTTTAATAAGAAAAAGAGAGAAAAAGAAAAGAAGTGATTCTAATGTTTAGATAATTGATGTAAATAGTCTCATAATAAATAATGTATTATAATAAAAAAAATAAAAAAAAAACCAAATCATGAAAGATCTGAGGTTGGGTGTAAAAGGAAGTTGACTGACTGTCGTCATAAACAAACCAAACAAAAAAAAACAATTTTGAGATTTTTTTAGATTTTTTTGTTTTAGAAAAAATTTTTAGAGATTTTTTTTAGAGATTTTTTAGAGATTTTTGTTTTCTGATTCGAATTACAACTGTTTTACAAGTAGAATAGGTCCATGAGCAAAGAGAAAATGAGTGAGGATGAATTGTTCCAAGAGGTTGTTGAAGAAGAAATTACAGAAGTAGAAGAGGAAGAAGAAGAAGAAGAAGAGGAATTCTTTGATGCTCAAGAAGATCTTGAGGAAGATAATAGGAGACAACTAGAGAATGTTGAAGGAAAGTATAGAGAAGCCCAACACCAACTTCAAAAACTACAACAGCAACAGCAACAACTTCGACAATTACTTCATCACCAACAACAACCACAACAACAACAATTTAATCAGCGACAACATTCTAAATGTAAGAAGAAAGGGAAAGTAAATAAAGTGGGCTGTTGTAGAAAGAAAGAAAATAAAGGAGAGGGAGAAGAAAAAGAAGAAGAAATTAAACAAGTCGAAGAAGAAGAGGAAGAAATTAAAGAAGAAGAAGAGGAAGAAGAGGAAGAAGAAGAAGGAAATCCTATTATAAGAGAATTGATAAATAGATATTATGGACATGAACTAGAGGTGAGATTAGAGTTTGAATTCTTTAAAGCAGCAACAAATGGAGATGTCCAAATAGTTGAAGAACTTATAAAGAGACCCAATTTTGATATCAATTGTCAAGATATTGCGAATCGAACACCATTTTATCAAGCTTGTGCAACTGGAAGGATAGAGATTGTTAAGATTTTGGCTAGTCAATCAGGTATTCGAGTTAATGAGAAAACTGTGAATGGAATATCTCCATTATTAATTGCTTGTATGAACAAACGAGTAGAGGTAGTTGAGGAACTTCTCAAACATCCAGATGTCGATGTCAACTATGAATTAGGTGAAGGAATCACAGCATTTTTTGTTGCTTGTCAAGAAAATGAAATTGAGTTGGTTAAACTATTCTTAAAACTTGATCACCTCAATTTAAATATAACTGCAAGTGATGGAGCCACACCCTTTTGTCTTGTATGTATCAAAGGATATATGGAAATTATTAATTTACTTTTACATGATAAACGAGTTGATATTAACAAACCTTTAAAAAATGGATCCTCTCCATTATTTATCGCTTGTTTAACAGGGAAACTTGAGATTGTTGAACTTCTCCATACTCATCCAGATATTGATATTAATCAAGCTGCAAATGATAATTCTACTCCACTTTTTATTGCATGTCAAAGAGGTTTTACTCAAATTATCAAAATACTCCTCCAGAATGAAGAGTTGGATGTAAATAAATCACCTGTTGATGGAATTTCTCCTTTTTGTACTGCTTGTTTAAGAGGACACTTTGAAATTGTTAAATTGTTACTAAGCGATCCAAGGGTGGATGTAAATTTAGCAGAAAACTCAGGAACAACACCTTTTTCTGCTAGTTGTTTTAGAGGAAACTTGGATATCATTCAATTATTATTAGATGATGAGAGAGTTGATGTTAATTTGGGAGAAGTTAGTGGTGCAAGTCCTCTATTTGTTGCATCTGAGGAAGGAAATTTTGAGGTTGTGAATCTCTTACTCAAATGTCAAAGAATTGATGTAAATGCTCAAGAAAAAGATGGAATCTCACCCTTTTGTATTTCATGTTTACAAGGTCATTTAGAGGTTGTTGAACTCTACTTAAAGAATGATCGAGTTGATCTAAATCTTAAGGCAAAAGATGGAATTTCTCCATTCTCTGCGGCATGTTTGAGAGGAAACCTTGAAATAGTCAAACGTTTATTAGAAGAAAAAAGAATTAATTTTAATCAACCTCAAAATGATGGTGCAACAGCTTTTTTTATTTCTTGTTTAAAAGGAAGATATGATATTGTCAACCTCTTACTTCACCACTCGGATGAAATTGATTTTAATAAACCAATGGAAAATGGAGCGACTCCATTTTATGCAGCTTGTCAAAATGGATATGTGGCAATTGTTAAATTATTATTATCATGTCCAGTCTCATATGGGATTGAGTATGACCAAGCAATGACCAATGGAGCAACTCCTTTATATATTGCATGTGGAAAAGGATTTTTAAATGTTGTCCAGTTGCTCTTGGAAGATGGAAGAATTGATGTGAATAAGAAAACAAAGGAAAATCTCTCCCCATTTTTTGTTGCATGTCAAGAAGGATTTTTAGATATTGTGAAATTAATCCTAAAGCAAGATAATCTTTTAATAAATCAATTTATGATTAATGGAATGTCCCCTTTCCTTGTAGCTTGTTTCAAAGGACATGCTGAAGTAGTCAAATATTTATTAAAAGATGATCGAGTTGATATTTTTCAATCATTACAAGATGGAACCTCTCCACTCATGGCTGCTTGTTTAGAAGAACAAACTCAAGTTGTCAAAATTTTATTAAAGGATAAAAGAATTAATCCTATGGAAACTAGAACAGATGGAGCTTATCCATTCTTTCTTGCTTGTCAAATTGGAGCCATTGAAATTGTTAGAGAAATGTTCAAAAGACCAGAAATTCAACCAAATCAACCAATTGCTTGTGGATTAACTCCATTTTTTATTGCTTGTCAAAATGGAGATCTTCAATTAGTGAAACTATTACTCTCAAAAGGCCAATCAATTAATTATATGACTCCTTGTTTTGGTAAAACTCCTTTAGAAGTTTCTAAAATCACTGAACATTCTGATGTTGTTGATTTAATTGAACATTATTTAAATGACCCAATTCAAGTTATTTTCCAATTGAATCGTGAATTTGGAGTTTTAGGTGAATTACTATTTATTTTGAATCATTTCTTTTCGCTAAATTGCATTAAACCATAAAATAAAATAAAAAATTCAGATGCGTTTGCTGCACAAACTTTGGGAATGATGATACTAATCTCTGATAACTACTTTAAATTCGCTCAACCCGATTTTGAAGATATCCAACTCCAAAAAATTGTTCAATTTTTTAAAATTGCTCTTCGACTTCCTTATGACACACAAATTGTATTAGCATGTCGAGTCTTCTCTCTGAAATCTAATTTAATTAAAAGTTCTCTTCTTCAATCTACTTTCAATCAACTTCTAGGAGTCAATGATTCAAATGAAGATTGAAGTTTTAAAAAAACAAAATAAAACAAATATATTATAGAATTGTACAATAAATCTAATTTATTATTATTGTTTGTCGCATTTGTAATGTTTGTGGGGTGGAGTTGAAATCGTTTCATTATCACTTTCAAAAATTTAATTTAAAAAAAATCACTTGACCCAGAAACAAAAAGAATACTTCATTTTGATTGGTTGAAAAAGAAAAATTAGCCAATGAGCAACATTTAAAAAAATATTGAGCCAATGAGATTTGGTCAGTGGGGTTTTTTTGAAATGGTTCCTTTTTTTTTAATTTATTTACTGTTTTTTTTTTTTCTTCAAATATTTTTTCAAAACTATTCTAACTATAAACATTTAGAATTGAATACAATTCAAATAGATTTCTCTTTATTATTGTTCTAATTTATAAAACAAAATCAATAGGGTAAACAATGAAGGTTTTGTTGTTGTTGTTTGGTTTTCTGTTGTTGTTGGGGTTGACTTTTGGTCAAGAGTTTGACTTGGACCTGAATGCTACAGGCTTGGGTAATTTTCAATAATTGCTTTTGTTTTTTTGACTTCAAATTGTTCATTTATTTATCTTTTACTTTACTTTTATTTTTTATTTGAAATATTAAAATTGGAATTGAAACTAATAGCTGTTGATATGGACAGAGCTCGACTTTTGATCAAGTTCAGTAATGTTGCTTATTGTCCAGAGTTTCAAGTGACTCAATGGGATTGTGTTTATTGTCGTGAAGCTGGACTTAAGAACTTTCAACCTGCTCAATTTCTTTATGGTCAATTTGATACCCAAGGTTGCTTTCTTTTTTCTTTTTTCTTTGTTTGATTTTTTGTTGTTTTTCTGTTGTTGAAATCATAAGAGAAATCAGGATTCTAATAATATTCTAATAATAATTATAGGATATCTTGGACATGATGATTCTGTTAAAACTATCTATGTAGTCATGCAAGGAAGCTCCTCTGTTGAAAATTGGATTGCAAGTACTTTTCTATTTCCTTTTTCATTTTTTTTCAAAAAAAGAAAGAAAAAAACACTTTTCTGAACAAAAAATGATAGATTTACAATTTTATCAAATTGACTATGATTATCCTGGTGTATCTGGAGCTCAAGTTCATTCAGGATTTTATAAAAGCTCTAAATCACTTTTTGATAATATGAGAACCAAATTTAAAGGATTACTTGATTCAAAACCGGGATACAAAGTTGTTGTTACTGGCCACAGTAACCTTTTCTTTTTTTCTTTTTTCTTTTCCCAAGTTTTTCTCATTGAATTCAATATCAATTAATATAGGCCAAGGTGGAGCAACTGGAATAATGGTTGCATTAATGATTCGTGATGAATTTGGAATCGAACCTGAAGTTCAAACTTTTGGAGAACCAAGAGTTGGAAACAAAGTTTATGCTGATTATTGGAAATCAAGAATCTCAAAGTTTTTCTTTTTTTTTTTCTTTTCAAAAAAAATTTTTTTTTTAAAAAGTTCAATATAATTGAAAAAAAAATAAAAGAATTGCTTATCGATTCACTCACAAAAGAGATCCAGTTCCTCAACTTCCTCCAATGGCTTTTGGTTTTCATCATCATCCCACAGAAGTTTGGCTCCAAGATGCACACGGAGAACAACACAAAGTTTGTGACAATACTGGAGAAGATCCAACTTGCCATAACTCTGTTATATTACCAGTTGCAGTTCTTGATCATTTGATTTACTTGAACGTAATATTCCCTTTGATTCTTTTTTACTTCTTTTCAAATTTTCATAATCCCTCTTTTTTTTCCCCTCCGCTTTAGATCAAGATTTCTGATTGCCAATAAATAAAATTTGGTCAAAAACATGAATAAAAAATATTTTTTGAAAAAATTGAAAAAAAAATCCTATTGAGTGTATTTTTTGCAAAAAAACAAAAAAAAAAAAACTCAAAAAAAAGAAGTGGAATAATTTAGGAATAAATCTTTTATTTATTTTGTTTTAATTTCAATAGTACAAAGTTTTTTTTTTTTTTTTTTTTGGTTCAATAATTATTTTCGCATATTTGGATCAAAAGACATTTTTCTTTTTGGGGTATGGGTTGGAGTATAAGCTCTTGGACTATCAATGGAACCAGGTCTCTCTTCAAGAGAGTGTAAAGAATGAGAAGAGATATTAATATGACGATAGAGTCCAGATGTTCCACTTGAGACTGAATCTTGTTTGCTTCTAACTCCCCTTTGAATATCAACTGATTGGCTTCTAGTTTGGTAGTCGAGGTTTTCAGGATTATAAGGACTAAATTGATTATTCATTTGATTATAAGGATTGTATTGAGAAGCAAATTGTGAATTGTTGAGTTGAGGGTAATAAGGGTTATATTGAGCATTGGGGTTAGTATTGTTTTGAGAAGATACATTTCCCATTTCCACAGGTTCTTCTTTCTTTTTATCTTTCTTTTCTTTCTTATCTTCCTTCTTTCTTGATTTGGCAGCTTTTGATCTTGATTTCTTAATTGAGGGGGTTGATCTTAAATCAATTTTTCCACCTGCAACATCTGAAAAAGAGGAATCCAATTGATGATCAATGGAAGCTCTGAGTTGATCAAATGGTTGAGAAGGTTTTGGTGGGAGATCTTTTCTTATGGAGGGGTATAAATAGGGTTGACTAGGATCCATTTCTGGATAATCTAAACCTTCTTCCATATCTGGGCCAAAGCCTCCATCAAGAGATCTCCTACTATCAATTGATTTTCGGTCATCAGAGATTCTGGATTTTCTATCACCAGAAGAGCGGGGTGGGTCAATAAAATCAGGATCATTTGGGGAAATTGGAGCTTTATTTGTTTCAATTGGAGCAGATGGATTTTGAGATGTTTCAACTTGGTCAACTTGATTTCCTTTTTCAACCTCACTCATTTCTGGAAGCAATTTATTCTTTGGGAGTTTTGTGAATACTATAGATTAAGAAGAAGGGAAGGGAAAAACAAAAAATGTAAGTTATCAAATAATTTGTGATCAAGGAAAAATAAAAGAAGGATATTAAAGAAGTTGTACCACTTGTAGAGTACTTCTTAAATCTTAAACAGACAATATAAGTGAGGATCAAACCAAGTAAAAAGTATTGAGCGGCTGCAGTAACGATATGAAGTCCTGGGCAGATATCATATTCACTATAAGAGAAGAATCTGGAACAGTCAGCTTTTTTTTTTTTTTTTTTTT
>ERZ778024.3182-NODE-3182-length-12381-cov-5.575613_pt1 | contig 12381 bp, 15 predicted proteins | sample MGYA00375754_ERZ778024 | MGnify/ENA primary metagenome ERZ778024 (study PRJEB29350, sample SAMN05389827) | bioreactor metagenome | isolation source: Thiocyanate bioreactor | place: South Africa: University of Cape Town | collected 2014-02-18 ... | reverse complement strand
AAAAAAAACATAGATGCTAATTGTAATACTTCTCAATATGAAAAAAATCCTAATTTTCGAAGAAAAAGAAAAACCCAAGAACTTAGAACAGAAATCTTATTACCACCACAAGTTATTGTAGGATATGATGATAATTGGCTTCAAACATCTTCAAAAGCACTTCGATTTTGGGAGAAAGCTTCATTTGAACCATATTCATTAAAAAAAGATATTTTGTATTTTGTATTATATTCTGGAAATCAAACTTTTTTTCAACACTTGAAATACTTTTTCCATGAATTGAGCACTATTTATGAAGTTTGTAACTTAGGAAAACATTCTCCTGGACAAATTCATCCTTCTTTAACTCCATTTATTGACGTTTCATTTGATCGTATTATTTTTTTTTTTTTTTTTTGAAATTTTTTTTTAAAATTTTTTTTTAAAAAATTTTTTTTTTTTAAAAAAAAAAAAAGGAGAAAACTTAATTGATGTTTACACACAATACATGGAAGCAGCAAGTAACCTTGGAGCATCTCTTCAGACATTACATTCAATTTTCCCACCATGTACTTTTTTATTTCGTTTATTTTTATTTTTATTTTATTTTCTTCACATAAAATAATGATAATTTATTCACTGAAGCATCATATGTTGTTATATACATGGTTAACCCATTCTTACATGATGAAAATATCTTTTTTTTCTGTCAAGCATTTTCATCATTTTTATCAAAACTTCATTCATACAAGCTTAAATCTCAAGTTATCTTACAAGTATTTCTTTTTTTTTTTTCTTTTTTTTTTTTCTTTTTTTTCTTCTTTTTTTTCTTTTTTTTTAAATAAATAAATAAATAAATTCAATTCAAGGTTGTACCATGCGAACATATCTTATCACTCCCTCACATTGATACAACATATAGTACTCAATTAAAAGATCTATCATTTTCCGTTTTTTCAAAGTGCCGTCAAATTTTGGTTCCAATTTTTATAACTTCATTTATTATTATTATTAAGTTTGTTATTCTAATTAAAATTTCCGAAAATTTTAGAGAAATGATAAGAAAGATGAGCAAAGTTTATATCTCCCACCTTTTATTTTATCAAGGCAACATCCATCAAGGGTTAAAAAATATTCGAATTTTAATTTTTTTTTCAAAAATTAATTAATTAATTAATAGATTAACTTTTCAATTGCTCCAATTCCTGTAGTATTTGGATGGGAACATATTCTTCATGTTGCATATCTTTTAACAAAAAATGGGTAAATTTTTTATTTACTTTATTTATTTTTGATTTTTTATTTTTTCAAAAAGACAATGGATGATCACAACTTGGACTGATGATCGAGGAGAACTTTTAAAAACTGATTTATTTAAAGTACCAAGCCAACCTACAAATAAAAAGTAATTTTTTTTTTTTTTCCTGTTTTTTAAAAAAAAAAATTAACAAAACAAACAAAAAAAAAGTTTATTATCAAGAATTTGGAAACAAACATTAGATTTAGCAAGAACTGTTTCATTCTCTTGGAAAGTTGTAATATGTAAATATGGAAAATTAACTAATTTAGAGGTGATAGATTGGAATGCTATTTGTGAGGATTGTTTTCAACATTTAAAAAATGGATATCCTAACTCAACAATTGCTTCAAAAAGTCCAGTAAATGATGAGTTTGACAACATAAATTCTGTAACATTATTATCTATTTCAATCTCAGAGAGTCTACAAATGATTGATCATATCTCATTCGGAGCTAAAACTCCAAATGACACAACAAATGAGGTCCTTTTCTTCCCAACTTACAAAGTCGTCTTTTGTGAAAGTAATATGGTTCTATCTTCAGGTTGTTATATTTTTAATGGTGTTGCTGTTGAAGTCATGTTATGGCATCATTGTGTCTCACCATCATCAACATCTTCAAACAATTCCACTAGTAACTCAACAATGAATTTAGTGCCAAGTAGTTCTCCACCTTTATCACCAAGTAAAATGCCTCAAATGGAACCAACAGATCTACCTATTTTACCACCTCAACAATATTCTTATAACTCCCAATTTCGAAATTGGGCAAATGAATCAATCACAAGTGATGGAATTCTTCGAGATATTGTCGTTCATTATGTTCATTTAGCTCATCTCTCAAATCCCAACAATTCTACTAAATTCTCTTTACCTCATGCCACTCAAAATCATTCAATCAAATCATCATCATCACCATCATCAAATCTCCCTCCTCATTTTTCTCTCCCTCTTCATGTTAGAATAGCTCTTACTCTCTCTCGAATAACCCCTTATCTTCCACCCCAAAAAGAACGTCCTAGTGTGTAAAAAAAAAAAAATTCAAGATATAAATTTTGACCTTTATTTTTTCTCAATCTTTTTAATTCTGTTTTATTTTTTGATTAAGGAATCATCTTCCTCCTTTTTTTTTTTTTTTTTTTTTTTTTTTTTTTTTTTTTTTTTTTTTTTTCTTTCTTTTTTCTTTTTTTGAAAAAAAAAAAATAAAAGTGATTTATTGATTTACTGATTTGTTTTTTTTTTATAGGCAAAAGATTTTCTTTTAGATTTAATTGATGGTTATATTCGAGAAAGGATTATCTATGCCGATGAATTAATAGTATCAAACGGAATTTCAAAGATTCGTGATGGAGATGTGATTTTAACTTACGCTTGGTTTCTTTCTTTCTTTTTTATTTTTTATTTTTTTTATTTTTGGAACTTTTTTTTATTTGAAATTTTTACTTGAAATTTGATTGGTATTATTTTGTTCATCATTTTCAAAAAAAAAAAAAGTTCATCAGTTGTTGAAAAAATTTTTGTTGCAGCTCATACAAAAGGAACAAAATTTAGAGTTATTGTTGTTGATGGTAGACCACATTTAGAAGGAAAAGCATTATTATCTCGTTTAGTTAAACATGGACTTCAATGTTCATATGTTTTAATCAATGCCATTTCTTACGTGATGAAAGAAGTTTCCAAAGTTTTTGTTGGAGCACATTGCATGTTTAATAATGGAACATTTTTAAGTAGAGTTGGAACAGCCATGGTAGCTGCTGCTGCCTATTCAATAAACGTCCCTTTGATTGTTTGTTGTCAATCTCACAAATTTGCTGATAAAGTTCAATTAGATTCTTTTGTGTTTAATGAATTAGGTTCAATTCTCTTTTTCTTTTCTTTTCTTTTCTTTTCTTTTCTTTTCTTTGTTAAAGTCATTTTTTTTCTTTTTTTTTAGGTAACCCTGATGATCTTGTTTCAATTGATCCAGTAGGAGAAGAAATTTTAACCGATTGGAGAGATATTCCTCAATTAAAACTTTTAAATTTATCTTATGATGTAACACCAAAGGAGTATGTATCTTTAGTCATCACTGAGGTGGGTATGATTCCATGTACTTCTGTCCCTGTTGTTCTCAGAGAATATCTTCCTTGAAAATATAAATATAGAATATTTTTTTCGATGTTATGACACAATTTATTCAATTCAATTCTTCAATTCTTATATCTTTTTTAAAAAACATTATATTAATCATCAATCGCACCATGGTTCTTCTTTGATTCTCCGTTCAAGTGTTGACTTTCACTATCACTGTCGACTTCTGTGAAAAATAAAAAAATAAAAAAATTATTTTGAGAAAAAAAAAAAGAAAAGAAAAAGAGAAAAAAAAGAAAATTAACTATTTCCACTCTTATTACTTGCAGTGTCTAATTCTAAGTTATTTTTTTTTTTGTCACAACAATTCATTAAAATAAATGGGAAAAATAAAAAAAATAAAATTAAACCATCAAATTGTGGAGTAGGTTCGTATTTATAATCTCCATAATGTTTCTTTTGAGGTAAAATATATACAGCTAAAATATCAACAGCAATAGTAGAAAGAGAAACCAAAGCTGCACCAGCAATGATATTGATGAGCAAAGTTTGAAAGTCAAATTTTCCAACTTTTCCTGTACGTTGAAATAAAAGTCTTGGACCATGACGATTCCACTCGAGATACTCATTAGGAAAATCATGGAAAATTTGTTCTTCAGATTTAAATTGACTATGTAAGATTTGACGAACTTTAATCTTGAAGAAAAATTTAATTTAATATAATTTAATTTCAATCTCAATTATTTTTTTAAAAAAAAGAAAAAAAAAAAAAAAAACCGTGTATTCAATATATGATGCATTAAAACTTTCCATATTTGTGTAATCAATAATTACTAACAAAATAATTCCAGTATATCTCATTGTTCTTTGTTCATCAAGTCGTGTATTATCAACATCAGCTTTTTAATTTTTTTAAAAAAGATCATTTACAAAATGTTATTTTTGATTTTTTTTTTTTTTTTTTTTTTTTTTTTTTCTTTCATTTTTCATTTTTCTCTCTTTTTTTTAAACTCTTTTATTATTATTATTATCATTATTTTCTTCTTTCACTCTTGTGATCTTTAATCTGTCATACAAAATACTCTTGTTTCACATCAAGGTCTTTGAGATTGTTTGTTTGACCCAAAGTTTGAATGACTTTGACTTTCTTCAGATCACCACGAGGAACAATCAATTTCATTGGTCGATCAACCAATTTCTAATTATCCTATTGGCCCACATTTTTCATTATGACATCAGTGTTTTTTTTTTTTCACTTTTTTTTGTTGATGAATTAATTATAATTGATGTGAAGATGTCCACCCAAGAAGATGATGGTATAATAGACAAAGAAGAAGAAACCAAACCCTTAATCAACTCCTCAATTAACAATAGTTATGATACTCAAGATGAGGATTTAGAATCGTTAAAAAAAAAGAAAGAGGAAGGTGGGAAAGAGGAGGAAGAGGAAGAAGAGGAAGAACCATTACTTAAACTTAGACAAAGAATACTTTATAGCTCACTCCAAGCAGGGATCTCGTTTCTATTTGGTGCAACAGGGTCATGGTTAGCTTATTTCTATGCCCCTCCAGGTGATGGGAAGTTGGTTAGCCCAGTTGTTTATTCATTATCAATTTTACTTGGGAGATTTTTAAATGGGATCTTGGAACCCTTGATTGGATATGTTTCAGATAGAACTAGGACGAGATTTGGAAGAAGAACACCTTATATCTTGATTGCTTCTCCATTGATGGCAATAACATTCTCAATGCTATGGTTTATGCCTTTTGAACCGATGTCTGTAGGAGCATCATTATGGTTTTTTGTTTTATTTAGTTTGAATAATTTTTTTGGAGCTTGTGTTCTTGCACCCTATATGGCTCTCTTACCAGAAGTAACGAGAGGAAGGAAAGAAAGGATTCAAGTATCTTCATTCATGGCAATTTGGGGAATCTTAGGGAACTTGGCTGTTTCATTTATTGGACCTATTGATAATGTATTGGAGGATGGAATTGAAATTTTTGGATATGTTCTAACTGGAATTCAATTTTATTGTTCATTATATTCAATTTTAATGATCATATTTTGTTGGTTAGCAGCATTAAGTATTCATGAAAAACCTATCTTAGATGTTCAATATTCTAGTCTTACAATTCCTCAAGAATTTAAAATCGCATTTTCAAATTTCTCCTTTGTCACATTTCTTTCATTTCAATCACTCACAGTCGCTGCAATTACAATGTGGCAAGCAGTTTTTCCTTATGTTTGTACTGTAGTTCTTGAAACTGAAGGTGGATTAGTAGATATTGGAAAAGGAGAGACTTGGGTAGGAGTCTTTGCATTAATTCTTCTTGTTGGTGCTCTTGCATCTGTACCATTTATTTCAATTTTTGCTAGAAAATTTGGGAAAAAAGTTGTTATTTTAGTTGCTGGGAGTATTGGTGCCATAACTGTTGGTTTAACATTTTTAATTCAATACCTAAAGGATCCAGGAATTGGACTTTTAGTGATTATGGTACTTAGTGCAATTCCTTTAGGAATTTTGTTTGTTTTACCAAATGCTGTTTTTGCTGATGTTTTAGTTTGGGATGAAAAACAAACAGGGAAGAAGAGAGAAGGAATTTATACAGGAGTTAGGCTCTTTACTGTAAGATTAACTAGTGGAATTGGTTCATTTCTTGTTGTTCCTTTAATTTCACTTGGTGATACACCAGAGAATCCCATTGGAATTATGATTATGTTTCCAATTGCTGCTTGTTTATTGACAATTGGAACTTTAATTTTTATTAAATATCCATTTAAAATGTAAAAGATTGTTCTATTTTTTTGTAATAATAATAATAATAATAATAATATTGAGAGATTACTAAAAAAGAAATAATTAGTTTTTTTTTTCATTTTCTTCATTTTGATTTTGATTTTAATTTTGATTTTAATTTTTTTTTTTGTTTCCAATATTTGACCAAAACAAATTCTATCAAAATAAAATAAAAGAAGAAGAAAATATCTCTTATTGAACAAAAGATTTTTTTTTTTTTTTTTTTTTTTTCCTTTTAAACATCTTTAATTTCATTAAACCAAGAAGGAGATTTATTTGGTGGATTCACAGGAAGAAGCCAAGTATAATCCATTTCACCTCCTCCAAATACATCCCCAATTTTTGCTCTAAATGATCTCTTTTCAGATCCTTCTACAATTTGATCTCCAAGAGCTTTTGCTTTCATACGATCAATTCCACTCAAAGTTGAGGAAATAGCTCTTAATTGATCTCCCATCATAATGATCACAAAGAGTCCAAATAATATAGATTCGAACATTAATAATGCACTGACGACTGTTTGTTTTATAGGAGTTGTCATTCCACAACCTTCAATTCCATATTTTGTACAATCATAAAGACGAGTTCCAACAACAACGCCTGCGTAAGTGGAGGAAATTCCTATATACAATAAAAATAATAAGAAATGTTTTTGATTTCTTTCTCCAACACAATTATTGATCCCTAGAAAATTTGAATCAGAAATAAATAAATAAAATTAGATTACTTTTGAAGTAAAGTTTAATTAAAAGAAAAAAGAAAAAGAAATAATTACATGGGCAATGATGATCCATTTTTCGAACACATCTCTTACATGTACTACAATGATGAGCATAGAGAGGTTTATAGAACTGACATTTTTTACAAATTGTTACATATTCATCAAATTTTTTGAAAGGTTCATTATTATGATAAATTTCTGAGATGACATAATCTGAAGGAGGAAGTGGTACAGTTCCTTTAATATAAAATAAATAATAAATTGATTAATTGATTAATTAAAAGTTTGAAAAATATATCTTTTCAAAAAAAAAAAAAAAAAAAAAAAAAAAAAAAAAAAGAACCTGGATCAGTTGTAACAGCTTTATAATGAGAAACAATTGCTAAAGCAACGAAGCAATTGAAGAAGAATATATTCAAGACAGACCAGACTGTAAGTTCATAAGAGTTCCAAGGAAGTATTGTTTCAATACAGACAACATAATCAGCAAATGCAATTAAAAACAAAGTAAGACCAGCACATATCACTCCAGCTACATCCCAATTAAACCATCTCTTTTCCATTCTTCTCTCTGTAATATTATTAGTAATATTTTCTCTTTTATACTCTTTGTTCACTCTTTTCGTTGGTTTGTTAAATATTGAGATATTGCCTTTGATGAATATGTTGAATAGTTTGCTTGCTTACTTGGTGATTAATTGCTTGATTATAAACGATTCCCAAATAATACAATAAAGTAAAAGAAGTAATATCCTTTGAGTAAAGTAAAGTAAATTAGACTCTTATAACACTACAGTTTCAATGCACACATACATATGAGTTTGATTATGAAAACTAAAGTAACACACTCACTTACAAGCTCCTATTAATTATTAATTATTAGAATATTTAATGATATCACCAACTCATATAATATATAGAAAATGTATCAAATGAACTAAGCTCACTATCCCTAATATGAATGAGTTATTATAGGAGCTCATATGTTATCATTAGCTTAATAGTCAGGGTTTGTAATTACACACATTCATTTTTCTATTAGATCATCTGCAATTATCGGTGAGCTTCTCTTGGTAGATTAACAAAAACCAAAAGATAACCTATAACCCACACATCTATAACAGATATATAACATTCACAACTATCTAAAGTCTATTTGTAGTACTGATAGTATAGTATCGTTAATATTAACATTGTATTTATATATATTACCAATTGGAATTATTAGGAAGCTGTTTATTTGGATTGTGATATTCATCAATCATTTATTCATTAACTCATTTTTGTATTAACTAGAACTAACTAAATAGTTTCTTTCTAACTTAGGTTATAACACTGAGCCCTTGTTGTTCTTTAGTTCAAGGCTTCGTTTTTTTATCTATGCTATGCTAAATACTTGTAATTGAGAAGAAAGAGAATAAAGAAGAAGAAGGACTATAGATTATGCGTTTGTAAGATATTTACTTAAGCTTTATTGTTTTAGAATCCAATTACTTATTGAATTAACTAATTTTTATCTTATTTAAATAGGTTTAGAATAAAGTGTATTTGAGAAAATGAAGTGAAATGAAGTGAAGACGATTATCGTTGGATTCATAAAGCAGCTTTAGATTGGTCAATTATTGATAAAAGCTTTGAATAGGAAAAGAAGATTTATATTTTAAAACTTTATTGATTGTTAATTCAGAGTCAATTAGTTCTAGAATATCTTTTTTGGAAAGATTGTTGTTTCAAAAAGCAAGATCTTATTGGAATTGAAACTATGAGTCGTAAATATGTAACATGATATTCAAAGTTGTTGAATTAACTAATACTTTTCTTTTTTCTTTTCTATTAGATAAATAGGATTTTTGGTTGCTTCTTTGAAATTTGAAATTTTCTTTTTTAAAATTTTTGAATATTAAAAAATCTTTTTGGAATTGAAATTCTTTGACTTCTGATTTCAATTATAATCATTACATCCATCTAATTAAGAATATTAAATAACTAAATGATTAATTTTTTGAATCCAAAATCAAAACCAAAATAATTATTTTCTTTTCAATTTCATTTTCTGATAAGTTTTTTATTTCTTTCTAAATAGATCAACCAAAAAAATGGTAACAGTTGAACCTGATACAGTTTTAAGCTTCCGTAGTAACTTTCCTTTATTTTTTTTATCTGACAATTCCTTTACCTTTCCTTTTCTTTTATTTTTAAGTTTCCTTTTTTTTATTCGAAAAAAACTTAATGACATTTTATCAAAGGACCTTTTGACCAAGTTGTAAAGGAAATTGTCACAATTAAAAACACAAATGAATCTGCACTCGCATTTAAAGTTAAAACTACAACCCCAAAACAATATTGTGTCAGACCAAGTTCTGGAGTTGTTGAAAAAGGAGAAACTAAAGAAATTCAATGTTTTTTTTTTAAAAATATTTATTTCCCTCATTTTTTTCCAATTTTTCGATTAATCAATTTTCAAATTTTCTTATTTTAGTTTTACTTCAACCAATGAAAGAAAGAGAACAAGCAGAACAATTTGATTATAAAACAAAGGATAAGTTCTTAATCCAATATATTGCAATTCCAGATGGTTATAATGATTCGAATGTGGCAACCATTGTCTTTTTTCCTTTTTCCTTTTTTTCTTTCTTTTTTTCTTTCTTTTTTCTTTTATCGGAAAAAACTCATCTCTTTAACTTAATTTTTTTTTTTTTTAGTGGGGAGGATATGAAACTCCAGAGAAAAAAAACGAAATTAAAGAAGTAAAATTAAAATGTTTATTCCTTCCTCCAAAAGATGATGTACTTTTTTTTCTAATTTTTTTTCTGATTTTTTTTCTTTTTTTTCATCATTATCTTAGAAACAAATATTCAATTGCAAATGTTCATTTTTATTTTATTTTTCATCTAGCCTCAAGCTAACATTGCACAAAATCCAACTCAAGGAATGTCAAGTCAATCTGGAAGTTCAATTGCTTCAACAAGAACATACGCTACAACAGTAGAAGAACAAGGTCAAAATAAAACCACCCAACCAATTGAAAAATCAAATGATCCTCCACCAACAGGAAAATTAGATCAATTACTTCAAGAAGTAATTTTTTTATTTTTTTTTTATTTATTTTGATTTCTATTTTTCCCTTTTTTTTTTTATCCTTTGTTATTATTATTTTCAACTTTCAAACAAATAATTTAGGCCAATGAAAAAAATCGAGCCTTACAACAAGAAAATGCAACATTAAAACAAAGAAAACCTTTGAGCACAACGACGGAACAACCTTCTCAACCAACTCCAAAACCAACAGTTGTCAAACCAAAACCAAGATTGGATCCAAAAATATTAGCTGTGGTTGTTTTAACTGCATTTTTCCTTGGATATCAAATTGCTAAATACTTCTAAATCTTCATCAATCACACATACATAAAACAAACCAGAAAAAAAAAAAGCTTGTTCATTGTTCTCATACAAATCGTTGGAAAAAAACAAAAAAAAACAATCAATTTTATTTCTAAAGTATTGATTTTAATGGAGCAAATAATAAAGCATCAACAATCTCTCCTTCTTTTAAAGTATTTTGTGAATCTGTAATAGGTGGAATTTTTAATAAGGCATTTGCAGTTGCCATACTTGTCAATCGACTACTAATTTGTTTTCCTGTTACTTCCGCAACAAATGAACATGTTTGACCTTCGTGAACAATTCTAATAAATGCACGTTGATATTCTGGTCGAGGATCTAATTTCACTGATTTTGTAAGCTATTTTTATTATCAAAAATATTATTCATAAGAACATTTATTATTTTGTTTAGATTTTGTCTTTCAAAAAAAAATTGAATGAAAGAATACTTTAACTTTAATGATTGGGAGATCAGGAGATTGAAAACCTGATATTTTTTTGATTGCTGGTAATACGAATAAATAGAAACAAACAACTGATGAAACTGGATTTCCTGGTAAAGAAAATATTAATTTTTGATCTAAAGTTGCAAAAGTTGTGGGTTTTCTAAAATGAAAAAAGAAGAAAGGAGGCTATTAGTAATTTAAGCATGGGAAGTAAACTAAAAAGCAAAGTAAAAAGAAAGAAAGAAGAAAAAAAAAGAAAAAAAGAAAAAAAGAAAAAAAGAAGGAAAAAAAGAAAAGAACCCAGGTTTCATAAATACACGACCAAAATGAATTTGAGCTCCTATTGAAACAAGTAAATCTTTTAATAAATCGAATTCTCCCATTGAAACACCACCAGAAGTTATAATAATATCTGCTTCATTTAATCCATCTCTAAGTTTCTTTTCAATCAATTCAGACCTTTTTTTTTTTTTTTTTTTTTTTAAAAAATAAAATAAAAGAATAAAAGAAATTATACTTGTCTCCAGAAATACCTAAATCAATAACTTTACATCCTTCACTTTTTAATGCTGCAATTAAAGTTGGTCTATTTGAATCACGAATTTTTGGATTCTCCGTTGGGAAAATTTCATTGAATTCAACAATTTCTTCTCCTGTTGATAAAATTGCAACTACAGGTTTTGAATAAACTAAAACTTCAGAAACACCAATTGAAGCAAGAATTCCAATTTCTGAAGGTCCAATTTCAGTTCCAATTCCTAAAACTTTCTCACCTTTGGCAATATCTGATCCTTTTAATCTAACATTTTCACGAACTTGAACCCCTTTTTTAATTCTCACAATTTGTTCTAATGTTTGATCCTTTGAAGCTTGAACAAGTTCAGTCTCTTCAACCATAACAACTGCATCTGCATTTAATGGTAATGGTGCTCCAGTTGTAATCCTTACAATCTTTTTTGAAACCAATTCAAGTTTTTGATTAGATCCTGCAGCTACTGCACCTAAAACTTCATATTCCCCAGGTCCATCAGATGCTTTAATTTCAATTAATTAACCAATCAATCAATTCTTGATTGAAATAAGACACTTTTTCTGAAAAAAAGAAAGAAAAGAAAAAGAAAAAAAAAAAGGAAACCAATAACAGCATATCCATCCATGATTGATGCATCAAATGGAGGAAGATCTTCATTTGAGATAATATCTTGAGCTAGAATATACCCTTTAGAATCACAAGTATTCATCTTAATGGGTTCTTTGGACAATGATTTCTCCTTAACTACATTATTTTTTTATTTTATTTGTTATTAACATTAAGTAATTGCAAAAAAAAGAATTTAACAAGAATTTATGAGAATTTAACAAGAATTATGAAATCTATGATTAAAAATGCTTACTAATTGATGTAGCTTGATCCATTGAAAACATAGGATATGGAGAGATCCTTGCTCTTTTAGCAACTTGCATTGTTGTTGTTGAAGAGTTGATGTTGTTGAAGAGTTGATGTTGACGATTTTTCTTTTTGTTTGTTTTTTTCGAATTTTTGGCGCGAATTTTTTGCAAAAAAAAAAAATGGAAATGGAGAACAAGAACAATGAAATAAAAGAATAATGAAAGAATAAAGAATAAAAAGACAAAAAAAAATATCGTCAGCTACAGGATTCGAACCTGTGCGGGAGATCCCAATAGA
>ERZ778024.3174-NODE-3174-length-12403-cov-56.352041_pt1 | contig 12403 bp, 16 predicted proteins | sample MGYA00375754_ERZ778024 | MGnify/ENA primary metagenome ERZ778024 (study PRJEB29350, sample SAMN05389827) | bioreactor metagenome | isolation source: Thiocyanate bioreactor | place: South Africa: University of Cape Town | collected 2014-02-18 ... | reverse complement strand
GATTCATCCGATGAACAAGAAAAACGTAAACCACCTCAATCATTTGTATTCAAAACAACTTATTCAACATCATCGTCTTCATCATCATCTGATACTGGATCAATTGTTCAACAAAATCTTGGTCAAATTCAACCAGAGCAACAAGAACAAGTTCCAATTGTTAACAATCCATCGCAAGCTAATCGACAGGATAGTCAAGAAACATTAATCGACGAGAATTTAGATGATTTCAGCACACAATTAAAACAAGTTCTCATGGAACACGAACGGCAAATACTCAATTTCGATCCAAAAGACGAACAAACAACCGACGGATTGGCATCAGCATCATTTCCATTGTCGACAGATCATTTCTTGCAAAACGATATACCCAAACGAACAACTGAAGAATTACTTCATCGAACATCAAATCAACGTCAACGAAATTCAACAGAATTTGCTGACGCATCGAATTTACCACGCAAACGAACTCATCGTCGACATTCAACATCGCGTAGTTCTCGAAAACATGATGTAAAAAAAAAAACAAATAAATCAAAATGAAAATCAATCGATCGAATATTCTTTTTCAGGATAATTGGTTATCATTACTCGAAAAACTCGAACGTGAACATCGAGAACGTCTCGAAAAACAACAACAACAATACGAAAATTACATGCATACACTCGAAGAAAAAATGAAACAACGTTTCGATGATTATCTCACGCTTACCAATGGGTAAAACAATCAAAAATAAATCTACATGTTTCTTATTTTCTTCAATTTTTAGTTTTCAAGAATCACGATTAACCGATTACAATGACAATCCAAGACTTAATCATCGTACACATGCATCGATACCCATCGATTCGAACATTGGCCGATATAAAACGCATACGAAACCTCATCAATATCGATTGTTAGCTGACGATCTCGTATCTCGTCATTATCCAGCCGATTCGACATTGAATATTTTATCGTCGAACAAGAAATCTCGACGTTCGACAAATCCTTCGACTGACGATAGTCTCGAGTATGTCGATCCGATGATTTCAATGAGAATATTCGTGTTTTTTAATTGAAAAAAAGCAGCCAAAAGAAAGGAGAATTCGAAGAAAAATAAATTTGTTTTTTCGTTGAGTGTAAAGCCAACAAAAATATTGCGAGAAAGTATTTACATTTGACGATTCGTTTGAGTTGTTTTTGAAGTTTCTCTTTTTTTCTTTCTTTTTTTATTCAAAATTCAATCGTCTAACTTCACTTTTTTCCTAGTCTACAACCTGACCTCGCGACTAAACATGCCAAACAAATAGCTGATCTCAAATTCAAATACGAAACCGAAATTAATGACCTAAAAAGTCAAATCAATCGTCTACGAATGGGGTTTGAATACGAAAATAATGAATTCATTAAAAAAAAACACAACTCTCTCGTTCTTGTTCGTAGAAATACATCGAGTAGTGCACGTCAATCCATGGAAACCATCGAACGAATTAATAATGAAAACATTCGTTTACATGATGAAGTCAGTGATCTTCGTCATTCATTAGTTAGTTGATTTTTTCGAACGAAAAACCGAAAGTCATATGTTTTTGACTTTAGAAATTAACTGAAGACGATAATCAAATACTTAAAACTCAATTAGAAGATTTACGCGAACAATTAAATGCAAAAGATCTTGATCTGAAGAGTTACCATCGGACAATATCCGATCTTGAACAACAATTAACCGAAGCTGAAAATGTGTGTAATGTAAAAAATGAGAAAGAAAGAGTAGCGATTGATTTAGTATCTTCTTGTTTGTCTCCTCGAAATCTAATAGAACTATTTTTTGTTTTGTTTTGCCTTTGAAATCTGAGTGTATGTGTTTGATGATAAAACAAAACAGAAAGAAACACATTAAACACTTGTTCTATTATCTTAGACAAAAGAGCGACAAGATGAAAAATCTCGTCATGCCGACAGACAGGCTTCATTCTATCGAGACGAAAATGAAAATATCAAGATCGATCTGAATTTTACAAGGGTAATTCAAATATTAATTTTTCTTTTTCTATTTTTACAGTTTCGTCATTGGCCCGAATGGGTGAGAAAACTAAATCAAAACAAATAAATAAATAAATAAATAAATATTGTCTATCTAATCCGGGAAAATAATTGTATTCTGTCGTAGAAAACCAAATCTATATCTATCCTCGTTTGTCTTCTTGTTTCTTAATCGTATTAACGTTCCCTTATTCAAATTTTTTTTGTTATAAAAAAAAAGTGGATATTTTACGGATAATAAATGTTCGTATTTGTTTCGTTTAGGAACGACTTCTTCGTTTGGAAGAACGTTATCAAGAACAAGAAGTTGAAAATGAAAAATTACGTCGACAATTACTTCTCTCAGAAGCTGATTCCAACCGACCGCATAAATCTCAGTAAATCAAATCTTTCGTTTTGTTTTACTAGAAAGAAAAATCGAATTTAGTCTCACTGATGATCATAAATTAAGTACAACATTGAGAGACTACGGTCGATATACATTATCACCAACAAAACTCTCAACATCGCCGCCTAATACGAAATTTAACTATTCGAGATATCAATCGACAAATACAAATGACAATTATTTACGTCATGAACATTCGCCAAGACCAATGACGAGAATAGCAGATTATTTAAATGACAAACCAACATTTCCTCAGCCCTACGTGTCACCTATCAGTAATCGATATGACTTTTGATATTAAATATTATACATTTGATTTGTTGTACTTTAGGAAATGTCTTTTCGCCGAAAAAATCCTCGCCAACTCGTCGTCGAAATGACACAATGTCAACTCGAGTAAAATCATATTTTTGTCATTGGATGATTTACTATTGTTTTTGTTTTTCTCTCTCTCTCTCAGAATTCAAACGATCGTCAAAACAAACAAATCGAACAATTAGAACAAAAATTCGATCAATTATTAAAGAAAAAACGTGACCTAGAAATTCGTCTCAGTCGAATACCTCTACGAGGCTTGTCCACAACCGATCGACAATTATCCGACGTTCTCGAACGAGAAATCGATCGAGTTCAAGAGCAACTCTCCAGCGTTAAACTCGAACTTAGAAAATTAAACGTATTCCGTTAATAAAAAAAAGAAGAAGAGATTGTCTTTTTTTTTCTCTATCGGTGCCAACATTCCTAGATCTGATTGTTTTCTCAAACCGTCCGTTTTGTCTTCTTCGTTTTTTTTTAAAATAGTTTCTATAGAATTGTAAACCGAATAATGATTATTAAAAAAAACAATAATGTGTATTTTTCTTTTTTGAAATATCTCAGTTAAATATAAAAGCAATTTTCATTCCGAGCTCATATTGTCTATGTAGATTGTTGTTGATTATGACGGCGGCGACAACATTTTGGCCATTGTCAAATTTATTTCCAACTGAAAATGATTTCTTTCGGCCACAAGAAAAACAACAACTACAAAATGCTTATGAACATTTCGTTTTGAATACGAAATGTAAAACATCGAATTACAATGAACATTTATTCGAAGAAGACAATGCTCAAATGTTATTACAATCAAAAATTCAATTATTTCAATTATTCATTCGAACACAACCTGTAAATATACGAAATTTTAGGTAAATCAATTGAATTCTAAGAAAATGAGAAGAAAAACAAAAAAAAAACTTTCGTTTTCTTTTGAAGTTTATTTCATCAACATCAACAACGTATTTTTGTTGAACGTTTATTCTATCTTGTTTTGAATAATGTTGAATTAACACATTTTTCAACATTTAATATCAATTCAATTATTCATATAAGCAAAGAATTAGAACGTTATCAACAAATAACAAATAAAACAATTATTAATACCGGTAAATTAAATACAATTGTACAATTTGTTCTCTCATTTTCATCATCGAATATAACATCATTTCAATTAAACAATCTCTTCTATTTATTACTAAATGATATGAACGATTTTTCGGGTAAACTTATTGATCGTGTTGCTGAATTATTACGAACATATCATACAATAACCTACGGACATTCGATCAATAAACAATATCTCATCGCAACTGTACGATTTTGTTTTGTGTTTTTAAATTTTACTTATTTTTTTATTTAGATTAATCAAGCGATTTCAACAGTTAATTTTGCTAATCCAATTGTTTATCCTTTATACGAAAATTTTCTTAATTCTTCTTATGTCTACAAAGGTCCATTGATATTAATTACAGATAGAAAATGTACGTCAGTGTCATTGTATACAATTGTTCAAAATCTTTCTCTTGCACTTCTCGGTCTTACACTCGATGATTTCGATGATGATGATCGATATCTTTCACTAACATCCGAACAATGCTATCAAATACGTTTAATTCTACGTCATTGGAATTGTCTATTGAAACAATATAATTTCACAATTGAATACCCATTGATTAATATTGATCGACAAATTTGCATCGGTTTAATTAATCTCGTGTTAAACAATAATCAAACATCGAAATTAATCAATGAATCATTAAATTTATTTATGAAACACACAAACGGATTTTCACAAACGAAAATCAAACAACTTTTATATGATTTATTGAAAAATTCATCGTTGAAATCTTATCAATTGGAAACAATACGGGATTTAATTAATTTCAATCGATTAGACATCAATTCAAATTCGAATGAAATGACAATCGATGATTGTTGGCTTACCAATGAACAAATTCGTTTTCTAACACATAAATACTATTCCGAAATGATTTATAATGAAATCATTCTGGCTCTTCTCAAAGCAAATTCATCGAACAAACAAATTATCACTGATCTACTCAATTATTTCGATGAAAACTATCAATGTGAACAAGTCATCGACGTGCAACATATGAAAACAACACTCAATCTAACGCCATAAATCTTTCATTGTTTTCTTTTTTTGTTTAAACTCAAGGTATCTACACCTTTCCGCTACATTATTTGTGCATAACTAAAACAAATCGTTCGCTTTGTTTCTTTGAACATGTATCTGTGTTTTTTTTTTTCGTTGATTTTTGTTTCTTATATTAAATGAATAAAAACAAAACAAACTAAATTTCTGCTTCGATTGATTTCGAATGTTTTTTTTTCCTTCTCTTCCTTTAACGATTCAGTCAAGTGAAAATAAATAATCTTCTTTTGTTTCCATTTTAAACGATTAATTTGACTAATTTGACATTCATTCTTTCGTCAAAAGAAATTCGAATGTAAATATGCGAACTCAATTATGTAAATTCAGAACAATCTTTCGTAATTTATATTAAAGCTTATCAAATGAAAAAAAAAAGAAAAAACAAGTAAACATATATTTACATTATTAATCATTTATATATAATGAGAAGAGAAACACTGCAGACACAATTGACAGTAAACCAATACAAATATGAAAGGACTAGATTTCGAAATTTATTCGATACGTTTTGTAATATCAAATGAATATGTGAGGTTTATGCCAGTGTATATTTACTGAATAAATATTAATAAGATATGCGGATATCTATGAATCATCGTTGTTTTTTGCCAATAATCATGACTAAGACTAATGAAAATGTCATGTTTTTTTATTTTTCGATTTTAAGTTCTTTTTTACCTATTCTAATATTTACTGAAGTTAACTTAACTAAATAAATGTCTTATCTTCAAAATGAAATCTTATTTTCAACTGAAAACTTCTCACTATGTACGTATCTTGTCTATTTGTTTATTCGTTCGAATAAATCATTGCATTCATTAGTTAACCTAGATTTCCTTATATTCTAGGGAAAGTAATGTAAATCGAATGAAGTTCTTGATAATCATCTGTTCGTCTTTCTTCCTTGTGGGCGTACTTTTATTTTTATATTTTGTTCTGTTTAGTTTTATAAATATGTAAGTGTAGATTAACATCTGATAAAAAATGCGACAGCAATTTATTGAAACATGAATGAGAGCATCATATTGTTTGCTCTTTTTTCTTCTTCTTCTCCTCCGTTACCACAAACATAGCGAGGTTTCGGATATTTCTTAACAGTGGCTTCCGTTTTTACATCGTCGTCTGCGTTGTTTTTGCTTTTTCTCTCTTTCGTCTCGAACTCACCACAAACAACCACCATCACTATCAGCCGGTCTCTACAACAATGTCAAAGTGCGTTGAGAGAAAAAGAAAAAGAAAAACGAGGAGGAGAGAATAAGAAGAAGAAAAAAAGAAAGACGAAAAAAAACCTCTGACACTCGTGATCGGGGTAATGATAATGATACAAGCAGCGGTTTTTTTTCTTTTCCCATTTAAAATATGCTGAGCATTTTTTTTTCTCACGTACCTTGCATTTTTTTTCTTTTGATTGTTTATTGAGTCGCGATTGATAAACATATGCATTCTTCGTTTTCATCTGTCAAACGCTATTATCCATTCGCAATAGAAACCAAAAACAAAAAAGAACGAAACTATTCACGATAATTCGTTATTGTACTTTATTACATATCCGACATAGTTTCGTATTTTGTCTTCATTAGCTTTTCACCCCCTCTCTCTCTCTCTCTCTCGCTCACTCTTTCGCTTCACTTAGCAAAAAAAAACATTATATTACGTACATTCGAATTTGTTTCGCTGTCAATGTAAGTTGCTATAAACATACATCTGTACACCTACGTAAATAAACGATTCCATGACGTCATGTTTTTTTTGGCAAATACCCGCAAAAAATAGCAATTCACGCGCTTGCTCAGTATCAGGAGAGAACGAGAGAGAAAAAACGAGAGCTGAAGAAAAAAAAATAGGAGAAAGAGTAAAAAGAAGAAGCAGGGAGGGAGGGGGAAAACGAAGGGAGACACAGACAGAAAGAAAACCGACGGGTAAGAGAATTGAAAGAATGAATAAAGAAAGTTCTAAGCGATGGATGAATCTACAAAACAAATCTATCTTTATATCGACAATGAAATGACGTGGCAACGTTTTCTTTTCTGTTTTCGAACCCATATGCACCGAGTATGGCATAGTTATCAAAGAGAAAACTTGTCCGATGAATGATATATATATTTAGTACTTTTGTTAATCAGTGTTCGACCACAAAAGAGAAAATAATGTTTTCTTGGTATTACAGAAAGTAAACGAGAACGAGAGAGACAGACTGAAGTAGGCCGATGAGAAGAAAACAAGAGAAAGGAACGTGACACTGTGTCAACGTCGAAGAAAGAAATTACGCGATGGCTTGAGAAGGAATAAACAGGAGGAGAGTGAAGAGTAAAAGAAAACATATCGCAATGCAAACGCAGAAGGAAAGACAGAAAGAAAATTATCACATGACAAGAAGCGAAAAGCCAAAAATATTTCATTCATCTTTCTATTATATTCGAGAAAAAATCCTGTTGCTTAAGTTGCCGAGTTGTCTGAGTATAATATAAATATTAAATAATGAGATTATTATTTTTTATTAATTATTAAAATTAGTTTGACAGAACAGAATAGATACGATTATGTCATGTGCTCGATGATTGTTTCTTTTTCCAGATTGTGCAATCATCGAAGATTGTTTTTTCTTTTCTTTCTCAAATATATACTTATGTAGTACTTGCATCGAAACTATAAATATCTCCACACTTATCAAGAGACGATCACGAGCTGCGTGTGTCATGGGTTATTGATACGTAGAAAGAAAGAAAAAAGAAGTTTTTTCCCCTGTTTTTTTCTTCTCTTGATATTATTTTGGCTCGATACAATTCATAGAACCTCATTTTTTATTCATTTATTGTTTCAGGTCGATTTGACCTATTCGATTGAAATAATTGATCTTCTTTGCTACTTATATTCAATTTTGTACATACGACAACTCGATTTTCACGATTCGTGATTAAAATATGGCTTATGAACGACGACGTTTATCAACTGAAAGTGATAAATCTTCAACAAGTACAAATCATTCAAACGAATCCACTGAACATTATCAAACAATATCACCGCATATTGTTCATTCGACAATACCCGCTGATCAAAAACTTTCGATTATAACCACAAAAAAAGTCACACATACCACCGCCAAACGAACGACAACTATGACTTCATCACCAGCTGAACAATTACTTGCACGAACAAAGAATACATTCATTGATTTAAATCCATTTTTTCAATGTTCTTCATTACCAAGGTAGATTCATAATAACAATGACATATTTTACTTGATTTGTTTATATTTTTTATAGTCATTGGAGAAAAAATAAGTCACTTCACTTTATACTTCGTGCAAAGCAACAAATCGATATAAAAGCAAATACGCGTGTTATTATTCTTGCTGGAAATGAAAATAATCCATGTGCATCATTGAAAAATAATATTAGTTGGTTTCGAAGTGGCCAAGCTGAATTTAGTGACTTAAGATTTTTAGGTGCTAGTGGAAGAGGTTTGTTTGTTACATGAAAAACAATATATGTATCAATGAAATCAATATTTATTCTAGGAAAAAAATTTACATTGACGATTATTATTGAAACAACACCTCCACAACAATGCACCTATCGTCGAGCAATTAAAATAACTGTTGATGGACCACGAAAGAAACGTGAATTAAGTAAGAACGTTTCCGTTTTTCAATTGATAGACTTGAATAATATTTGAATAATTTAGAATCGAAGTCAGATAAGAATGAAACAAATGCTGATGATTCGAATATTGATGAGGAATCGGATAATGAAACGAGTACATCGATTAGTCAAGGTTTGAAATTGAGAGAGTCTTTTTCAGTAAAACAAAACGATCAATTTGTTTTTTTATATTAAAGGATCATCCGGATTACTTCTTCTGGCTGCAGCTGCTGAACAAAAACGTCGAGATGAAGAAGGTACTACCTATCATCTGCTGAGATAAAAATTGCATTTACTCTGTTTTCTTTTAATAAGATGAGCCAAAACATCGTCCAAATCAATCCGCTCCCATGGAAATCACTTATCCAACGAAATTGTCTACTGCAACATCTCCAATAAGCAATTGTCTCTCTCCGTCATCTTCGTTAGCTTGTCAATTCAGTCAATCAATAGCTTTTTCGCCAACATCATCGACTTTAGATGATTGTAATTCTCGTTTGTCACATTCTATTTTCGTACCGACTCAAACAACATCAACTGTACCATTAATAACTCATTCACCAGCAACAAATTTAATATTCAATCTAGCACCCACATCAAATCATTACAGTTTCTTTAATTCTCAACAACAACAACAGCAACAACAACATGATCAGAAACCGATTGTCGATACGTCAACTAAAACCTCATCAACAAATACAACAACGACTCATGTTTTATGTCGATAAATTCATAATATTTATGTGTACATATATTCTATAGCTCCAAGCAGCAATTGATAATTGAAAAGCCAAACATACATACACACGCAGCAAAAACTATTTGAAGTAGGTGCGCGCATTTGACTTCAATCCGGTTAATAATTTTCGTTGTTCTTATCTCCAGTCAGATGATATATCGTTCTAATGTTTTCGTTTTATTTATCATCTGACTGGATATTCGTTTCGTTTCGTTTTTTTTTCCTTACATTCCCGTTCTCTATGAGTTTGTTTTTCTCTTCTTTGTTTATTTCTTGTTATTTTGAAAGACGAGACTACTTGTTTGAGTAGATTGTATATAACGTAAGAGTGAGAAAGTGGGCATCAACCTAGTCTGTTCAATTGTATATAGACGAACTGATCGTTCATTGAAAATGTCCGATGAGTTTCTCAAGTCAGATGCGTATTTGTTCGAGAACAGTGGTAAGAAAACAAAATCTATCATCAGCATATGTTTGTGAGCAATAGAAAAAAAAAATTTTGAACGTGATTCGATCATGTGTTAAACCAGTTATTGTGTTTCGTCTTTCGTGCAATATACCTTTTCGAGTTTTTTTCTTGAGTAACAAAGCTACTCAATATTCCAAGAAGAGAAGAAAGAAAGCTGAAGATTTTCTGTTGTCTATTGTGTGTATATATGTATATGTGTCGCTTGTTTTCTTTTCCTTTTCTACAAACAATCAAGGGTTTCTAAAAGCCCGTCCTGAAATTCTTTATTTATTTTTTCCTTTGGACGATCTGTGTCTACGATGTCGCGAAATGAATGAATCTCATCCGGTTTAGTTATCGACAAGAAAAAAGAAAACAAACAGAAGATATTCGTTTTCACTTGCAACCAAGTTGCTTATTCGGACAGAGATCTATAATTAATCTATACGTATCTAAAATATATTTATTTTTTATAAGTTCTATTTTATTGTACAATGTAAACATGTTCTTTCTTCTTCTTCTTCTTCTTCCTTTTTTCTTCGGTTCGTGAAAGTAATTCAAATGCGAAGTCGGTTTATGTTCTACTTTTGTCAGTTCGGCGAATGTTTTTTTCTTTCGAATTTTTAATGTTGTTTTCTTTATTTCCCTTTGTGTGTCTACGTATGTTTTCGGCTTGTAAATTTTATTGATTTTTTTCTTCTTCGAAACAAAACAAAAAAGCAACAATAAAAATCAAGAAAGGTCCATTTTATTTTGTCGAATGATGATGATGACGATGATTCATTTTCAATGTTTCACGAAAACGATAAGCATCGAGTAGTTGAATCGATGACGAACGATTTCGATTGATAACAAATGTTTTCTTTGACGAACTATGTTGAATTGGATAACGAGGTTTATTGAAAATTTTCATCGATTGATTCGATGTTGTCGATAGTGAAAGTGAATTCGATCGATCTTTTTCAGTTGCCAATGAACCACTCAACGATGACATTGAGAGAACATCAGGTGGATGTGTGATAGAATTCTATTGAACAATATTCAAAAAGATTTACTCGGAAATATTCGATGCTATCTCAGTTTATACTCGAATTGGTTTCGCGGGACATTTATTCATTAGTTCGATAAAACGTTCGAGAAATGTGAGACGATAGGTTTTGGTTAGTTGTTCGAATTCATGTTGATAATGTTTATAGAAAAGATTGATGTTTGCAAGTAGATGATTTGTCATTTGTTTGATCGACAGATTTAATGTTTGGCTGAAATGATCTTGAAATTCTTCGATAACAAGTTCAATAATTTGACGTAGTTCACTTTCTTCGGATTTAGTCAGACTGAGTTGTTTTCTTGAGAAATTTTTCGTTGAATTTTGAATGAATTTATCACATGATTGACAGAGATTCGATGACGATTTCAGATTTGATTTAATTCGAATCAATCGAAAACATTTCTCACAGAGTTTATTTCGATTTTCTCTTATTGTTTTATCATTGTATGAATGATTATTGTTTTTTGGTACTTTCTTTTTGTTATTATTTATTTTCGGACGTGTTTTTACTTGATGAGATTTAAGATAACATGAAAATCTTGTGTACGATGATTTCTTTCGATTTGTAATCGGAAGAGTGATCGTTTGAGGTGTTGAATGATTATTTTTCGAGCTTGTCACTCGTGTACTCGTTTCGCTTAGACTCAACACGACTACGCTCGATGGACGTGATGAACTTTTCGTTTCGGCAGATACGATACGTTCACATGCATTCGAACCGATTTGTCGGTAGCGTTTTTCATCATAAGTATTCGTTTGAAGAAAAGCTTTCGTCCAAAAAAGTTGATTACTTTCTTTCGATGTTATCGGAGATTTCGATTGATGATCGATTGTCATTGGCCATGCACCGATATTCTAATTATATGTTTGAGGTTAATTTAAACAACAAACAAAATAGAAAATCATCGAAGATTTTTTTACCATATTCGATTGATTCTCGTTTTCTTTATCTATCAATATATTCAGCTATCTAGCTGATTTATTTATTTCTCTGATTAAATCGAAATTCACCTGAATTGAATAAAAGAAGATATTTAACCGACGCATAATTCATTTCGCACTGAATTCTCTCAATCCTTAGTAACCAAAATTTGATTGGTCAACAGTTAATGGAAATAGACCAGGAGGAAACAACTGATTCGAATCAATGAGTTGACTTATGATGAGTATTTCGTGTCGTCCGTTTCGTCTATTATGTGACACCGAGGTCAATTTTGTTTCTCAATTGTCATTATTTGATAAAACGATCTTTCGATGAATATTCTCGATTTGTCTGACGAAATTTTACTTTATATTTTCAAGAAACTTCAGAATTTCGATGTTTTACATTCTTTGCTTGGTAGTAATCGAAAACTCGATGCGATTGTTTGTGATAGAATATTGACTCAATCGATTGATTTTACTCGATTAGTTTCCAATGAAAAAACGAAGAAGATATTCGATGAATTCTGTGCACAAATATTACCTCGAATTCATCGTAATATTCAATGTCTTAAGATTGATCCATGTTGGTTAGAATTTATTCTTGATACTCGTCAATTGAACAATTTACATCGACTTCATTTTACTGATGTCAATATTGTTACTGCCTCAAAAATATTTCATGAAACAAGTTCATT
>ERZ778024.3173-NODE-3173-length-12406-cov-4.320703_pt1 | contig 12406 bp, 17 predicted proteins | sample MGYA00375754_ERZ778024 | MGnify/ENA primary metagenome ERZ778024 (study PRJEB29350, sample SAMN05389827) | bioreactor metagenome | isolation source: Thiocyanate bioreactor | place: South Africa: University of Cape Town | collected 2014-02-18 ... | reverse complement strand
GCTCACTATAATATATATTTCCCTTCAGAGCGGAAAGAGACGAAAGCATCTGGAAACAACTTTGCGAGAATACCTTGTTATCTTTGAAAGAGCGACTTGAACGGGTACTTGGCAACGTAGATCCTGAAATGCAAGCCTTGTCTAAAGAAGTAAATTTCTTACCCACGTGGAAACGCCGTTACGCGATAAACGTTCAAAAGAGGTAAGAGTAACAAAATAGCCCAGCAAATTTTCAATATTATATAACTTTAAAACTATGATTAATAGTTATTAGTAATAAGTCCTAATAAGTTTTTGCTTTTAATAGAAAGTCAATACGTAAGTCACAAAGAGCGGATCATAAACTCCAGGTCAAATTTGAGGATTTGTTAAAAGAAAACTTAATTATTGACACGAAGATTCCGGAGTTCAGGTACGATATTTATAGATATTACAATAGTTGAATATCAACTAAACTCCTTTTTATTGCCTACCCGAAATTATTTTTTTAACCCCCCCATTATATTTCAGCCAATCGACTTTAGCGATCTCGTTTACGGACAGCGGGCCAGGAGAGTTCATAGTAACAATATCGTACGCAGATCAGCCTATGGAAATGAAATACAAAGTGACGGATCTGCTCGAAATGCTGGTCGATGGAATTGAGGTCATTGACGACGATTACTTGATTTGGTCAGCAAGAAACTTGTTAAAGTTTATTAATAAGAACAATGTTGGGTTGAAGGAGCCCTATGACCTCTCGGGCCGTGACGGCTTAATGTCGAGTAACCCAGCCAATCCGATCTTGTCTCCAGATCACGGCCTATTAATGAGTAGCAGTAGCAGTAATAGCACGGAATATAAGTCTACCATTTGATAGGGCTTGTTGTATGATTCAATATCGTCGAAGAAAATTTCTTGTATTTAATAGTTTTGCGATAAAGTTTTTCCACTACAAGTAATACAATACTGGACGATGTTGTTATATTTATTTGCACTCTATTTAAGCATCTAATCATAGATATCATTTTGAATCTTTGGCGAGTTTACCGAAGTAATTTGACCAATCGAACACAGATGTTTGTGGATTAGGATCTGTAAGCATTTCGAACGTAACATTACGAAATTTCTTTTGCATTATTGCCTTTTTATGGGTTAAATCCATGTTAGAACTCATTCAAAAGATGTATAACGGTAGTCTAGCACTTACTTCCAAACAAGTTAGTGCAATGTCCCCACGTGTGGTTCTTTTCCACCAAAAAGTGTCGCCCTGCCCTAATATAACATGTCCGGTGGGGTTTTCGTTAGTTAACATGCCTAGAAATAACGAATATTAAACGTAATCCGCTAGATCCAAATAAAATTACCTGGTCTAACAATGACATAGTCTATGCCACTTTGTTTGATATAATCTTCACCAGATTTCTTCCATTTACCATAATTTCCAAGCGAGATGTTGAGAAAGATCGATTTCCTGTTGAGATCAATTAGTATTCTACTACTTTGAGACAACGATTCGTTACCATTTGTTTTCCACGCCAATAGATGATACGAGGACAATTTTATCAAATTTACTCGTTTTTGCTTGCTGATCTTTCAATTCATCGATAATATTTTTGATCCCGACATAATCGCAGTTATACGACTTGTTAGAACCAAAAAAGTAGTTTGTGGGACCTTGGAGGCATATTACTTGCGTAATGTCCTTAAAGGCAGTTTGAAGGCTCTTTTTGTTGGTTACATCTCCTAAAACGAACTCGAAATCTGTCGTCATTCTTGGTTAGTCCATAATCTTTCATTTATTAACCAGGAACATAAGGGTGCTGATAATTTGCAGGTCGATTTTTTTTAAAATTACAAGGTTCTGGTTATATTATTTGACGTCTTACTTTCGTTCAGATCTGGATACTTTTCTTTCGCTTTATTGATATCTCGCACAAGAAATTTTGCTTTAATATTTTTGTCTTTCAGCAAAGGCAGCATGTAAGAACCTGTTTAAGCAATCAGATCTGCTAAAGAGTCTTAAGAAAATGATTACCAAGTCGTCCAGTAATCCCAATGACTAACAAACTGTTGTTTTCCTCCATAATTGTGGTAGTCACAATGGTTTTGAGTCCTTTAATCAGAAGTCAGGTGTGAATTCTAATTTTAGCTAAAATTGCCATATTAGGAATAAGAACAAGGTCACGAGTTCAAATACCATGATATGTAATCGCCAACAGTGCACTTTCCGCGTCTATATGAGTTAAGTTGTAATGTCAGTCTTTTTATTAATAATAGTTTGCAGTACATACCGATCTTATGATATTATAAACTCAAAATGATGCATGTTTGAACAAAACTCATTAGTTCGTAAGTTATGATGCACCATTTGTCTTATTAATTATTTTTGTTACAATATTTACTCGCACTGATCAAAATTTACAAAGTAATAGTTTTTGAATCTATCGTAGTACCAGAATCATCCACAAATGAAATGGTCACGTTGCGCGATACCGGATCCGCTTCAAACTTTGTGTATGTCCAAGTGTCAAATACAAGCTCAATTTGATCAGCGTCAATGCTCACAAATGGATTCAAGCGCAAGTAAGTATTGATTTGTGAGCCAGACGGACCAACACCAACTTCGTAGTAGTTCCATCCGACAGTATTGTTCTTATCCAAATGTGCAAACATGCCAAACTGCAAGCCACCAGCAATCCATAGCACGCCAGTAATGTTATTGCTGTGTACATGGTCGAGCAGTTCGTTTTGTTGAGTTTTGTATCCGTCCCACCTGAACGGTGCAGTAAACGAGCCGAGCATTCCGTTCAGCCTTGTGAAGGCGTTCGCTGTCATGATGATTTTAAATACGGCCTCGCTGTTCGAGAGCCCATCTTTCAGCCAGTCCATCTGGTCCTGCGCAATCATCGTAACGTTCGTTCGGTTAGTGCGAACGTCCAGCACGAAAATCTCAATGACGTCGCCCCATTGCACTGATCGATAAATGCTGTCATTAGGGCCCTTGCGTTGCGGAATATTGTTTCGGAAAGTTTGTGTGCCGAGGTTAACCAGCGCGGGCATGTTGGCCAAAACTGGTGGGGGCAAACTGGCGCTAATCGTAGGGTCAAAAATGACGTAGTTCCATTGCTCGAAGATCTCTTGATCGTCCCAAGTAGCAACGAAACTCGTTGAACGCGCCAACTCCAAGAACCCCTCAGTGCTCATCGTCGTGTTCCATCGCGCCATAAACTGCTGCGGGGTCTGAGCGCCGTCGCAATATGCAGTGTTACCGAGCAACAAGAAGAAATCAAACGACTCATCCGCCGCTGAAGACAGAGAACCGAACGGGGCGTTAGTACGGCCCAGACAACACGAGGCTCCAAATGTGATCTTGCGAGGGTTATTATCAACACCGCGGGCTAGTGAATATTCAGAGTTAGTTTTTTTTTGATAGTTTATACGTAAGTGAAAATTAAGGAAACTGTTTAATCTCAATCTGAATCTCGCACAAAAATCCGATATAGGAAATTTTAACTGAAAAATCTCTTTGTCCTCGCCCAGATAGAATAATTTGCCCCAAATTAATGCCTGGTGCGAAATTTCTCCCCACCAAACATTATCCTTAATTAATGGATTTACCCGGATCCAACGCGGTTCTAAATCGAGTAGCGCCGCTGTGAATTGAAGTGTCATTTGTCGCGTAGGCTACGACCGTGTAGGGCGCGTCTTCTGTGAGATTGGTGAGGGTCAACTGGATGTAGTTAAATACAGGCAGTGGCACAGTGTCGCTCAAAGTCTGTACGACCGTCCACGTGTCAGCCGCGCCGTCTCCAACGAGCAAGACTATATTTGACATGATTGAGGTTTGGAGCGAGATCACCGCCGAGTCGTGGAAAACATCGCCGACGAGTAGGCCAGACGGGTAAAAAGTTGGACTCCAAACACCATTCGGAACAAAAGCTCGGGGTTCTGCATCCCGTGCAGGTGCCTAAAAAAAGTGAAATTTTAACATGCGAAATGAATAAACTTTTTTAAAATTGATTACTTACTGTTGGTTGGTCTATAGTAATAGGAATAGGTATCAGCACACCAGCTATAATGATGGCAGCTGTCAACATCAGGGCCATTGCCACGCCAAGTAAGGCAAATTGAGCGGTAAAATTGGACTTTGGCTTGCGGATCGGCTTTTCTTTGAATTCGTCTTGATGAGCGACACGCAAGAAGACCTAAATTTAGACATGTTAAGTGCGGAATATTTATTATTTTTTTTTCCGCCGAGTCTTACGTCTTCTAATGTCGTCAAGCTCAGTTGAACGTCGTGAATCCCGAATTCTTTTCTGCGACCTTCAATGTCCTCGAAGAAATTTGACATGGTGTCAGCGTAGCGCGACGGAATTTTGTATTCCAATACTCCGGGCATTTCGCTCATCAATGAGAACTGCTCTTCTTCGACGCCATCGAGGATCGATTTCTTTTTGTTCGCATCATTGGCCATACGTTCAGCGAATTCTTGCTCGACGAAATTTCTGACATCTTGAGTCCTTTCCGCGTCAGAGAGGATAGTGACAGAGTATCCCGTGCCGAATTTGTTTTTGAGACGCAAGTTGGTGCCGACAGCAGCCAAGTAACCGTCTTTCATAATCGCAATCTTATCTCCCAAAATATCTGCCTCTTCCATCGAATGGGTTGTCAAAAGTGTCACTCGACCACGCTTGACACGTTCAATTAGGTTCCAAACTTTGCGTCTGCATTCACGGCATTAGCAAATACACATAATAATAATAATAATTTTACTTATTATTATCGTATAATATTTATAATTATTATTGAAATTACCTTGAAACCGGGTCCATTCCGGTGGTTGGTTCATCCAAAAACACAATCTTCGGGTTACCAATTAAGGCAATAGCCACCGAAAGCCGTCGCTTCATACCACCGGAATAATTGCCCGACGGAATATTTTGAGCCTTGAGCAAGTCAACGTCGGTCAAACGCTCAACAACTTCGCTTTCAAGTTGAGCTCTGCTGACTTCTTTCAACGCCGCAAACAATTCCAAGTGCTCGCGACCTGTCAACTGGTTCCACAGCACGTCGTATTGCGGACACACGCCCATCACTGTGCGGATCTCGTCCATGCCGTTGATGATGGAGTTTCCAAAGATCAACGCGTCGCCTGAAGTCGGTGACAAAAGACCTGTCAACATGCCAATTGTCGTAGTTTTTCCGGCTCCGTTGTGTCCTAACAAGACCAGCAAGTTACCTTCGTCACTATGAGACGGAAAATTAGCTCATGAAAATTTAGTTAGATCCGTTTATATTAACAGATGATTGGTAGAAAACTCGTGAATTAGATTAATCTAGTGTAATTTCAAAGTGTTGTTGTAAAGCTAAGAGTAAAAATCTTTTCGCATTGAAGTGTTTGAATTATTTCATGTAAAAGAATTACGGTTTAAAAATTTCAAACTTAAGAAATTGACAGTATTGTACTTACATTGTCAAATAAGTGCCCTTCACCGCGCGAAACACTCCTCCAGCTGTGGGACAGCAGCCGCATGACTTTTTTTGATATGTTTTGACGAGTCGGTTCAACACCACGGCAGTTTTGTCGCTCACTCGGCCCGATTTGATCATTTCTTCCTCTTCGCGCACATCAATGTCCTTAACGCTGTCGAGCAATTCAATCGCTGCATCGTCGTCCGCACTCGGCTGAGAATATTAGTTAATAACAAATACATGCATATATCGAGAGTAAATTCATTTGCAAAAACAGTGCCTCGCGAAAAAATTCCGCTTTTTTTGAGTGTATAATTTTTTTTTTGGTAAAATCAATGTAATTCCTTACCTTTTGCACGCCTTTCTTCTTGGCGCCGACCCAGTACGAGCGAGTGAACATGAACCAGGGCTTTAGTTTCAAATACAACACGGCGTCGAAGAACCACGTCAAGGCGATGAAAATTCCAATGTCGATGCCGTACCATTTCCATTGTTCCGACAGCGGGAAAAATCCGTAATCTGCTCGTTCTTCCCATCGCATGCCGTTCTTGTCGTCTCGTGCGTACCGACCCAAATCATTCAGCCCCTTGGAAAAGACTGCAAATGGAAAGAATGAAAAGACAACGCGCCACCCCAAGTTGACTTCTTCGCGGTAGATCTGCCCCGCGGCGACTTGAATGATCGATCCGACCAAGAAAATAATAAAACCAAGGGATGCTTTAAAAGGAAATAATGTTAAAAATTTTAATTTATGAAGTGCTCTCATTAGAAAATATACTTACTCGAGGTGGAAGCAGATTTAATCAAAGTCGAGACGAATAATGCCGCGGGAACCATGGCAAGACCGAACAAATAAAAATGAATCAAATAGAGCGGGAAATCATTTTTCAGGAAGAACGGGAACTGGAACAAAAGTCCAGCGCAAATCAAAATAAACACCGAGATGGTGTTCATGATGATGTTTGTAACCAACCACGTGAACCAGAACGAAAAATCCTAATTTTGTTAATAAATTGTTGTGCCGATCCGATAGGAAAAACTTACTCGTAAGCCCATAACTTTCATGCTCTCGCGCAATTTGAATTGATTCTCCGTCACGATTTGTCCGATTTGAATTACAAAATTGAACATCAATGCTCCAAAGAAGAAGAACGGTCCGACACTTCCGATCACATCCGTCGTAGCCAAGGTTGGATGAGGGAACGGTAGTAACACCACTTCGTACTCAACGCGACCAAAAATCCAAACTGTATATTGTTAGTATAGAACAATGTTAAGAATGACATCCCAGGCTTACAAACTGCTCGATCGAGTGCGCGTAAGAAAGGCAAAGCAACGGTCGGGAACGGATCCACAATAGTTCCCTTGTAACCCGTGAAAGTGTTATTATACTGCAATACATAGCGCATGCCGCGAATCTCATCCAAGGCATGACTGGTATGATGGGTTAAGTTCGATAGTGCGCAAATATTATTATTTTTTTTAAACTTACTCTTCGCCGAAACAAACTTCTCGAGCGTACGCGGAGGTGATACTATCACATCCGTAGTCGATAGTAATATGATATACTATGGGGACGTTAGAAGCGGTTTATTGAAGCGTATTTTTAGAGAGTACTTACCAGCAGTGGTCATATTCGGATTATTCAATAAAAATAAATTTGATTGGGATTCACTAACGAAGGATATAACTTCTTCGTCGGGTATATCATTATCAAGCTGGATCTGTTCGAGGAAAAAAAAAAATCGTTAGCGCGAATTCTGGAGGTTGGCGCGCGATACACGATACCCAGACACAAACTGAATGTCCTTATTAAGATGTGATACGTGACTTACTTGTTCCATAATTAGCTGCACATTCGTATCACGCGAGTTGGTGTAAGCCATCGTGTAACAAACATCCTTGTCGGGGAATTTAGTGCAGCGGGGAATCGGCACAATAAGCTGATCCGATGAATTTCGTGCTGTAGTAATGAAAATTTTAGTATAACTGTTTTTACGAAACGGTTCTTGTCCGCGTTTAAAAATCGAATCTGGTCCTAGACTTACTGTATCGTCTATCAACTGATCTTCTATCATTTTCTTGATTAGCAAATTGCAGTAAAAAGAGCTATAGAGAAACACATATTAAAAAACAATTTTTAAACCTCATCAACAAATCTACTTACAACGGCTATAAATCCAATTGGAACCAATAACTGAATAATAGATGCTTTTTTGTTACGAACCTAAATCACGAATTATATTTAAATACTTGAAATAGAAGATTATTTTTACACGTCATAATTCTATCTTAATAAATGCTGCTGTGGGTCAATTAATTGATACGTACCATTAATATAAGGTTCTTTTTCAGCAACAAGGAGGACTGGCGCGCCCGGTCCCTAAGAGCCTGCGCGCACATATTATGTTTCGCCATCTCCCAATTGAGCTTGAATGAATTTTGTTGCTCAAAAGGTGTTGTCGGCGCTGATATCCAATGGTATTAATAAGGTAACCAACCGCCCCGTAAGAAATTTAATTACGCTGCGGAAGGAATTTTGTGTGTAAAAATGGAAAAAACATTGACCAATTTGGTTAAAACAGCGCGAGACGGAGACCACCATCGAGCAAAGTTTGCCAGAAAGAGCTCTCGCTACGTAATTTGGTTAAAAAGTCCAACTGGCAATCATTGAGCTGCATCTTCTGTTGGAATTTTGTGATTGCATAGTGGCGGTTACAGCTCCAAGTCTCCGCTAATCTTTACGATATTGTAGTCAGTCCAATTCACAAATGCAAAAATCACGTATCAACGTCAATGCCCCACAAGGCTCCAAGCTAATTACTTATTCGTTTAAAAATCAATTTACTGCTTTATTCAAAAAACAATGGACTTATCAGGTATGTTATTTAGCATTGTTGTTTGCAAATAATTACTATAAACTTCGGAATTTAAATAAATACTTCACATAACTTGATCTAATTTTTTTGACTGTAGCGTCGTCAAATTAAGACTAACGTTTGCCAAATATTGTTCCCACTCGTATTGGTAAGTATTATTGATTCTTATCCTCACATTTAAAGCATAAGACGAAATTTAAGCAGTTTTCTCTCGATGAGTTAACCGTTGTTTCAATTTTGAAGAAAACCGAATCCCTTATTATTAATTGGCGTAGATATTTGTAACTAATATGCTTTTATTTTCCTATAGTTGATGGTGCTGTTCCTTATTCAACAGTTGGTCACTAGTTTCATCCGAGACAGTTCAGGCGAATACACCGATGCAATTAAACGACCCTCTCTTCAACCATCATCATTATTGTAAGTACGGCAAAGATTTTCCGGCAGTTGCGAGGTGGATCACAATATTTTGCGGGATTCACCCCCTTTGTGTTGATTTTCGTATTCCGAACTGTCTACTTACCCGTAACATTCAATAGATTGCCTCGCACAAATACTACGGCGTGTTCGGAGGACTTTCGGTCACCAACCACGACAACTGGCCAAATTTTATATGCTGATAACGGCAATGCGGATGTCGGAGTTTTTGGTGCGTGAGAGTGCTTATAGGCATAAATCTTTAGTGGTCAAATAAGATTTAAACGAAATTACTTTCAAACCTCTTATGAAATATATTCAGAGTTTTTCTCAACTAATTATTTAACCTACTTAGCCGGGCTACCAAATCCAAATAACCTAGATGTACCGCCGGATTACGAAAACCCTAACGTTATTGGTCAAGGTTTGCTAGGTAACATGACCACATCCGTCAGCTTTTTGCCTGTAAGTCTTTCACTATTACGCACATATCAATCATGATTTGTTTGACAATATTATCTAATATCAACATATTAGGCATTCAAAGGTAACACGAACCTTCGCCAAGGCAACACGCAAACATTTTGTTACACGGAGCCGTTCTTCGTCTTCCCGGAGATGCAACAAGAAGAGAACAAAACTGCAATGGACGATATTTTCTTCGCGGATTGGGCTAAGCGCGGTCCTTATGTTGCAGGTAAGATTGAAAATGTTTATTCATATCTTAGGTCAAATCAGTACCGGACACTATCACATCCGATATTCTGCACGGATCGTCTAACAAAGCTAATGTTCTTATGGCAGGTTACGATTTCCGCACGGTTAGTTTATCTTCCAAGCAAGTCATATATGGCTTGATGTACAACATGTCGCTCACGCGCGGTCGAGATCTGATGGCATTGATGGGACTCGTCACTAACGCTGTTTGGCGAACGTTTTCACCCAATCAAAATCTGACCTCCTATACTGGCTGTAAGTACTTTTAGAAACCTCCGCCAACAGCTCTTTTTACTATAAGGTAATTGTAGATGGCACGAAGAATTTCCCTACCCCGCGAACTAAGAATGATTTCGATCTTATCAGTATTATTGGACGTAAGTAGTCACTGTGGAATTGATCCAGACGAGTGGATCTGACAATCGTTAATCATAGCGCAAATCTACATTTACATCTTCCACTTGTCATTGCCGGTCATTATGTCTGGCATGGTCTTCGAGAAAGAAAACAAACTCCGCGAGATTATGAAAATGGTAAGCATACCAGTCTAGTTACCAAAAAAGGGTGATCAATATAATTAACACGTGTTATTAGATGGGCTTAAAAACACCCGTGTACTGGCTGGTGCAATACATATTTTATTACTTGATCTATCTCGTCACAACGTTCTTGATCATCGGCATTGCAGCGGCATTGGGTTTCAGATTCTTTAGCGTGAACAACTTCTTCCCGATTTTCTTTTTGTTCTTCATATGGGGCCACACAATGATGGCCACAGCATTTTTGCTGTCAGTATTTTTCACTCGTTCCAGCACCGCCATTGGTAAGTGTATTTCACATGTGCGAGTAACTTATATTATCTATTTGCTGCAAATTGACGCTCTTAACGATCTCTAATCTTTGCGCGGAGTTTGAAGATCGCATCCACTAATGTATGATTTTTTATAGTTGTTGGATACGTCTACGTGTTTTTGATAGGTCTACTCGCTGTGCAATTAATTCAGCCGTACTTTGCATCATCGGAGACTCCCGAATCAACCCAATTAGGTATCATGGTTATCCCGCCATTCGCATTCTATCGCGGACTGTACGCCTTGACCCGTGCCGTCTCGTTCAATGGACCTGGTATGAGTATTGCTGAGATGACCGATACTTTTTATCGATTGGACTTGGTCTTCTATTTCTTGGTGGGAGAGGTACGTCCTAACTACCACATCCGCTACGACTTGACACGAATGAACTGACTCGTTCGGGTTTAGTGGGCTGTATTTATGCTGATTGCGATCTACTTTGAGCTGGTTATTCCCATTGGTCCCGGTGTAAAACAACACCCGTTGTTCTGCTTCCCGAAAAAGATGCGATGCCTGCGCAAAGACGACTCGACCGGTGACATTCCAGAAGAGGCTGTTGATGTCAACAAGGAGCGCACTCGATTAGATGGCGTTTCAGACGATGACCCTGCTATCGCTATTAAAGTCCGAGAGTTGAGAAAGGTCTACCCTGTAAGTTCGGATCGATACGAACTTTATTGGTCTCACTAACGATTTGAAGGGTGTCAACGGCATGCCTAAGAAAGTTGCCGTAAACAATTTGACTATGGGTATCAACGAAGGTGAATGCTTTGGCTTCTTAGGGCCTAACGGGTAAGACGCATCAAATTATTACGAATCTCGATCTGATCCGTTGCAGTGCTGGCAAAAGTACAACTATCAACATGTTGTGTGGGTACTTGAGACCTACTAAGGGGTATGCGTTGATTCGTGGTTTGGACATTCGAAGTCAAATGGACGAGATCCACTTGCAGATGGGCAAGTTCTTTGAGGATCCCCCTAGTCCAACCAACTGAGCTAACAAAAAAGTATCACGCAGGTGTGTGCCCTCAAGATAACGTCTTGTGGGACGACTTGACTGGTCCTGAACACTTGGAGTTCTACGGCCGATTGAAGAACTTGACAGGCAAAGAATTGAAGCAACAAGTGCGCTACTGGCTCGAACAAGTCAATTTGTGGCGTGCTCGCAAGAAATTGTCGAGACAATACTCTGGCGGTATGAAGGTATAAGTTACTAAAGTAGATTTTAATAAGTGGATCTGACCCGTTTGGCATATCAGCGTCGTCTTTGCGTTGCCGTTGCGCTGATTGGAAACCCCAAAGTTGTGCTATTAGACGAGCCTACAACGTAAGTACAAGTTGGATGGGATGCAGTACATATAGGGTGCGATATTTATGTTCGTTGAATAGTGGTCTCGACCCTGCTTCTCGCCGTCAGTTGTGGGAAACAGTCATTAATTATAAGAAACACTGTTCTATGGTCAGTTACTCGGCACATTATCACACACGACGGAATATTGATTTAAATTTTAAACACACAGATGTTGACCACGCACTCAATGGAAGAGGCGGAAGCTTTGTGCGATCGTCTTGGCATCTTTGTCGGTGGTAAATTGAAGGCGGTTGGACCGTCAGCCGAGTTGAAAACGCGATGGGGCCAAGCGTTCAAGATTGTACTGACAACTCCCGTCGAATACGAAGAACAAGCGCGACAGTTCTTGATGAGCGTCGTGCCTCGTGCAAGATTGATTAACACGCTCGCGGGCACGGCGAAATACGAAGCTCCAAAGTCCGACATTGAACTGCACAAGTTGTTCAGAGCGATCGAAGACAACAAAGAGCGATTACGCATTCTCGATTGGGGAATTTCAAATACGAGTACGCACTCTAAAGAATTTTTATATATATATCACACGGCATGGCGTATCTGACATTGTGTTATTTAGCTTTGGAAGAGGTCTTCTTGAAGATCACGGACACGGAAGTTGACGGCGAAATGGCCGATGTTTTGGCGCGCGCTGGTAAGTTTGAGAGTATTTGTTAGAACCGGTTCTATGGAGTTCTAATGGTAATGAGATCGGAAGAGCGTCGTGTAGGGAAAGAGTGTAG
>ERZ778024.3171-NODE-3171-length-12411-cov-6.067902_pt1 | contig 12411 bp, 16 predicted proteins | sample MGYA00375754_ERZ778024 | MGnify/ENA primary metagenome ERZ778024 (study PRJEB29350, sample SAMN05389827) | bioreactor metagenome | isolation source: Thiocyanate bioreactor | place: South Africa: University of Cape Town | collected 2014-02-18 ... | reverse complement strand
TTTTGATTTTTTTTTTTTTTTTTTCAAAAATGAAATTATTAAATTTAATTAATTTACATTTTTCCAGTTGCATTATCCTTTTCTTGAAACACTGGGATAGTTTGGCTTGGATTTAATGCTGCAAACTCAGGAGTTTTATTTTTTCCTTTCATTAAATCAACAAGGACAAATTCAGTTTTGATATTTCCAATTGCTGAGACCCACATCACACATCGAGTAGGTTGTGAGATTCCATGGCCATAGATAGTATTTGTCACTTGGTTAGACATCTTGACTTGAAGGAGATCTATTTAAATTGTAAAAGAAATCAATCACATTAATTAATACGAAAAAGTATAGAAGAATTAAGATGGGATGATTATAATTAAGATTGGTATTGAAGGTAATCTACTTCTTAATTTCATTTGTAATTAAGAATTAAGCAATTAATTAATTAATTCATCTCATCCTTCAAGTTTCCCAATGGAAGTGATTGATTGATTGTAATTGATTCACTTCATCTCTTTCTTCATAGTTTGAAATTATAATTTTGAAATCACATCATGATACAACCAATTAATTAATAATTAAGCAATGCATTCTATTCTGTTCAACACTCTATCCTATTGTATCTTATTCATGAATTTGGCAGAACTAGTCAAGCAATCTCGAAAAACAAGAAATCAAAGTTTTTTGTTTGATTTTCAATTCAAAAAGGGAACAAAACATATTCCAAAACTAATTAACTTGTGACCTTTTTGAAAAACAAAAATAACAAAAAATTTCAAACAAACAGCAAACCTCTCCATTCATTCATTCATTCATTCATCCAAGTAGAGAGAATACAACCTTTATAATAACCTTTAGAACAAGTTGATTTTCTTTAGAGCTATTTAGAGAATAAATGAATTCATATCGTAGATTGTTAAAAGAGGTCCAAGAGTGTAAAGAGAGGCCAATAGAAGGAATCACTTTGGGACCTCACGCTGATAACTTGTTTGAATGGGATGTTGTTCTTAATGGACCAATTGATTCTCCTTATGAAGGTTTGATTTCTCTTTTGATATGTTTAATTGTTGAATTTAATGTTTTTATTATTGAATTTTAATGAAGTTTATTGAATTTGAATATAATAGGTGGAATCTTTGAATTGAAACTTCATGTCCCTTCTAGTTTCCCAATGGAACCTCCAAAAGTTCAGTTTGTAACAAAAATTTGTCACCCAAATATTCATTTTAAAGTAAAATTTTATTTAAATTTTTTTTTTTAATTCAAGTCATAACAAATAAATTAATTAAAATAAATAAATAAGACTGGAGAAGTTTGTCTTGACATATTGAAAACTGATTGGAGTCCAACATGGACTTTAACAACAACATGTTCAGCAGTTTCATTATTATTATCTTATCCAGAACCATCATCTCCTTTGAATTGTGATGCAGGTTAATTCATTTTTTTTAAAAAAACATTAATGATTGTTCCACTTAAAATATTAATCCAAATTGATTTCAATTTTTTCTTCTTCTTTTAGGAAATTTATTAAGATGTGGAGATCAACGAGGATACAAATCACTTGCAAAAATGTACACAAGAATGTATGCAACAAAAAATTAAGTGTAAATAATGTTAACTTTAAATTTGTACAAAGTTTGTTTTTGAAAAAATATATTTTCCTTTCTCTAAGGTTGTGATTTTGCTTTTTCAAGTAAATATAATGATTCTTGGGTCACTTCATTTTCTTTTTGATGAGTAATTGTTAAAATTTTTACAGCTTTTTCAAAACTTGAAATTGAATCCTTTACTAAATTTGTTAATAAAAGGAATTGAAGTATGTTTTTTTAATTTTTTTTTTCATGAATAAATATTCGATTTAAAGTTACCAAAATTTCCATTCCATTGAATTTTTCCAAGAGTTAAGTATTGAAATCCAATTAAAGGATGAAACTTTGGATAAATTAAAGAATACATTAAAAGAACATAATAACAAGAATAAATGGCTTTTCCCCATTCTTCAAATTCCATATAAATTTGCATAAGTTGAGAATGTAATGAAATCATCTTTAAAGAAAATGGAGATAGAGTTGATTTTGACACTTTATTAACTTTTTTTTTTTCAAAATGAATCAGTGGAAAAGAGAAAAGAGAAAAGAAAAAAGGGTTAACTTTAAAAATTACCTTTAAGAAGAAATTCTAGTTTTTTTTCAATTCCTTGAATTGACTGAGGAAAAGTTAAAATATTATCTAATGATGCTTGAGTTTCTGTTGTTTCAAAATCTATGAGAGAGGAATATGAATTAAATATTTGATGGTGAATACTATCGGTATCATCTAATAGTGATTGGATTCTATTTATTTTTTGTTTTATAAAAAAAAAAAAAATGAGTGAAACAAATTGAAGAAACAATGAATAAATTTTTTTTTTACCTTAAATATTCTTGATTTGCATTGAAATTTAAAGAATTTTTTTCTAATGACTTTTTTAAAATACATTGAAGTAATGAATCAAATTTGTTTCCCATAAATCCATCACATTTTTCACAAAAACATTTAAAAAAATATTTGTCTAATAATAAATCCCTTCTAACAGAAGTTGTCATGGCTGAATCAATGTAAGAATAACAAATTTCTTCTCCTTTTCTAATTTTTCTAATTGCACGAATAACTTGTTGATTTTTTTGATACATTATAACACAGTTTGGGAAACATGAATGATTAAATAAAGAAGAAAAAGGATAAGTTCCATATCCAAAAGGAAATAGATAATCATCATGAAGTTCAAAGTTATTACATCCAAATCGACAAAGATAAGTAAAACATTCTTCTGATGAAGGAACAAAAGGATTTCCAACTAATTTCTTCTTCAAAAATTCTGATGTTGTTTGAGCTAAATGAAGATATCCTGGAATAATATTTGGATCAATTTTAGATTGATGATCAGGAAGAGTTTGAAAGCAATGAACAAGAAGAGGAATTTGATTCTTATTTTTATCATTTTTGTTTCCATTTTCTTGTAAACTTAATTTTTGAAAAGCTAATCCTGTTGAAGCAACATGATATGCAACTAAAAAAAGTGTTTGAAAATCTTGATTTTCAAAAAAACCTGGATTTTCTTTACACAAAAGTTTATGAATTGGCCAATCTTCGGTCTGACAACTATAAGAAATTTAATCACAATTTTTTCATAAGAAAAAAAAAAAAAAAAAAAAAAAACAATAAATAAATGAATGAAAGAAAAAGAAAGTTACTTTTTTGAACAATAATAAACCCTTTTACATGTTGAACATCTCTTAAGTTGCTCCCGATTTCTCTCCTCTAAACAAAAGTAACACCTCTCCTCTCTAAATTCTTCAGAAATCACTGTCGTCAAAGGTGGGGATTGAATAATCGTCTCTCCTTCATCAAAGTCTCTATTTGCAAGAACAACTCGTTGCTTTCCATGAGGGTCTTCATGAGGTTGTAAGACTCGTAAAGTTAAAGAGAAATCATTCAGAAATCCTTCTATTGCCGCCATTTTCTTTCTTTTTTTGGGAACATGAAACACTTTTGAAACTTTTGAATCAACTTTTCTTTATTGCAATAAATGAGTCGTTGACTGTTTACAGTAATTACATAATCAAGAGAATGTTTTTGTTTTGAAGAAAAGAAAAGGAAATTGTGTTGAGAAGTTATTTTGAAGAAAGTAAGCAAACAAAAAAGAAGAAAAAAAAGTCAAAAAAAGAAGAAAAAAATGAATGACGCATCTTTTTTTTTTTCTTCTGATTTCAAATCAACTTGATTTCGATTTTTTGGGAAAACTTGATTTGAAATCGAACTGAATTCTAAAGAAAGCTCTCTTTGTGCGTCAAAAAAAAAAAAAAAAATAATCGTAACAAAAGACCAAGTCAGTTTGTTTTGATCTTTAAATAAGGATATTATTGAGTTTTTGGCTTGTTTCTGTATTTGAAAGAAGAAGAAAAAAAAAATTGTTTTTGATGCGAAGGAAGAATGAACAACTTTTGGGGGTCAAAAAAAAAAAAAAAAGGAAAGGGTTTCGTGATGTTCATTGATTATGTCTTTATGTGAAAAGAAAGTTTCCGAAAGAAAAAAAAAAGTGAGAACAAAAGGAAGAAGAGAAGGACGAAAAAACAAAAAAAAACATCAAATAAGGTTTTTTTTTGTTTTTTTGTTTTTTCATGACTCCTTATTTTTTTCCGACCATGAGCATCTCGAGTATAAATACAAGTAAGTTTTTGACAATTAAAGTTTTTTAAAATAATTAAAAAGTCAAAAAAACTCTAATATTAAATAATTAACTTAATTTGTTGACTCTAATTAACACAAATTTAAGTTTCTCCTTTACTAGTGAAAGATGAATTCACTCTTAACTTTATTGTTCTTGTATTTCTCATTGGCAAGTTGTAGTTTGTATTACCTTGACTCATATGCATTTCAAGCTTTGTATACAACAACAAAAGGACCTCAATGGACAATACAACCACCAAGTCAAACCGAACCTTGTGGATGGACTGTTGGAACCCAAATTTCTGTTGTTTGTGTTGGGGATAGAATTACTCAATTGTAAGCTTTCTTCGAATACTTTCGGTTATTTGTTTTTTTGAAACCTAACAAACATTATTAGGAAAATTCAAAACAATAATCTTGCTGGGACTATTCCTTTGGATTTCACCGATTTAACAGAACTTGTCACATTGTAATTTCTTATTATCTTATTTTAATTTATTTTTTTATTTTATTTGAATAATAATTAAAATTTTCTTCTCTATATTTAATAGAGACCTTCAAAGCAATTCTATTAATGGAGTCTTTCCTAGTCTACCTTTCACAGACTTGACCAACTTGTATTTATTTTTTTTAAAAAATTTATCCCCCTTTTTGATTAATTGATTTCTTTTCTTTTTTTTTTTACGTGCAATCTTTTAGAAATATCAAAGGCAACAAATTTATTGGCTCATTACCAGATATTTCCTCCCTCACTTCTTTAGATTATATGTAAACTTATTTCATTTTATCTTTATTTACATTTTATATCATTTGCAATATAATACAATCATATTCATATTTACTCTTTTTTTTTTTTACAGTGATGTTTCAAATAATCATTTTTCATCTCCAATCCCATCAGAATACACTTCAAGAAACTTTACTACTTTGTAAGATCTTTTTTTTTTTTTTTTTTCCTGCTCTTCAAAGTTGATTTTTTTTTTTGATTTTTTTTTTTAAAAAAAAAATCAACAAAAATCCAAAAAAAAAAAAGGAAAAAAAAAAAAATAGAAAGAAAGGGGGGATCACTCTATCTCGATCTTTATCCATTTTCTTTAAAATATCTGAAGCAGATAAAGGTTTTATCGTCGTTGGACTTGTGGATGGAATTGAGTTATTTTGATTTTGATTTTGGTTTTGACTTTGATTTTGATTTTGATGTACATTTGGATTTACATTTAAAGTGATATTATAAGTTTGCCTTTTTGTTTTGAAGTTAAGTAATATTTTATTTTTTTTTAAAAATAGAGGTTATTTTTCTAGAAAAAATTTTTGAAAGAAAAAAGAAAAAAGAATATTACATGAGTTCCTTCGATAATTGCTCCCATTCTTGAATTTTTTCATTCGAAAAAATCCCAGCTTCTCTCCATAAAGCTAAAAACTAGAATAGTAGTAGAGAAGAGTCAATAATGAGTTCCAACATTTATATTTGAAACAATAAAATAAAATAAATAAATATTACTTTGAAAAGTCTATCAGATTCATTTTTTACAAAGGATGGTATCATATCTTTCATTTCAGGTTCAATTTCATTTTTAAAGTGGTTATTTTTATTTTTATGTTCACTTCTACAGATAGAATCAATGAAATACAAGAGAGCAAGACAATGTTCGTTCTAGACAAAAAAAAAAAAAAAATAGAATTTTTCTTTCTGATATTTGAAATTTTGAATAGTTTGCATTTTTTTAAAAAAAAAATAAAAATAAAAATATAATAAAATAATAAATGAAAGAAATAAATAAGTGAAAAAAAAAAACCTCTTCTTGGACTGATTCAACTAAACATTGAACTATTATTTCTCTATCTTCTACATTTTGAAAAGCAAGTTTTGTAGCTTCTGAAATAGATGATTTTGCAGGAGTTAAACTCTGAAATACACCCACAAAATTTAATCTCAATTCAAATGGATCAACAAGTTCTCCCATTTCTTCATACCATACAAACTTTGGATTCCAAACAAGAATGAATAACTCCCCCTCACACTAACTGTCTACTTTTATTTCCACCAAAAAAAAAAAAATTAGTGAATAATAGTTATTAATAATAATTCAAAGAAATCCAAATGAAAAGTAAAGAATACTACTAGGAGTTAATCTGGAAAAATAATTTAAGCAAGGACTTTAAGAAGTAATCTATTTGGCATTAAATAAGTAATGTAAATATCATTATTGAATAAAATGAATGAATGCATGAAAAAAAATGATATTTTCTAGTTTTTTTTTTAAAAAAAAGAAAAGAAAAAAAGGAAAAGAATATTGAAAGTTAAGAATTAGAAAAATTTACTTTTGATCAAATGTTGTTTTGAACTACTTCTGTTCTATTCTATCCTATAGTTTTGCTTTAAAACTGTTCTTCACTCTCCTATTGATGATATATTGAAAAAAGGAAAAGACCAGACAAAAGTGATTATCAAATCAAAAAAATAAAATCCAAAAAAAAATTCAAAAGATGTAAAAAGTTAGTTAGGTTTGAATTCATCAATGTTTCATCTTATTCAAACTCAGAGGATAAACAAGAAAAGTAAGAGTGAATATGAATCTCTGTTGATATTGGATTGGAAGTGGTTGATTTCAATTTTTTTTTTTTTTTTTTTTTTTTTTTTTTTTTTTGGAAAAAAGGTTTACTCATTCTATTCGAGTTGTTTATTGAACCTCTAACCTAACTACAACAATCATAAATCAATCAATTTCTATTTCTCTCTTCAAATAAAAATTCTCACTAAAAACTTCCTTTTTTTTCCTTTTAATAATAATATACTAGTATTACTTTTTATTTGAAAGCCGACTAAACACACTTTTTCTTGGTTTTGGATGGTCAATCTCTTCAACAACATCCATTTCTTCTTCTCTTACTTGATCTGAATCTCTTCCAAAAGTTCTTTTCTTGAAAGATTGTTTGAAATCTTCAATAAATTCTGGTGAAATTGGCCATTTTTCACTTCCTTTTTCATTTTGAATAATTAAAGTTCTTCCTTCCCAAGGTGCAATAAATTCTTTCATTCTATTACTATGTTGGAATCCATCAAGCCAATAATCTACTCCTTTAGGTTGATGAATATCTGCCCTTTAATTATTTCGAATATGAGTTGATTTTAATTTTCAATGAAAAGAAAAAAGAAAAAGAAAAAGAAATTAAAATTAAAATTTTTACTTGAGATATTGTTGAAATCTTGGACTTTGAAGCATAGAAATTGAAGGAGTTGGTGGTTCAACCCAGTTAGGGAAAACAATCACAAATGATAAAGGTTTTGTTGAATTTTGAAGAATTTGTTCAAGTCTTAATACTCCTTCCTCCATTGCATCTTCAAGATAAGGAGGATTAAATTCAAATGATCCTGTTTTAAATAATAATAATAATAAATAGATTGAATGTTAATATATAATTTCATTTTCAAAAAATCAAAACAAAAAAAATAGAAATTAAAGAAAAGAACTAAATTAAATTAAATTACCTTGAACAGGAGAGAAATTAAAAAAGGATCCAACAGAACCAAACCATTTATCAGTATCTTCAAATGCTGAACAAAAATGTTGAAATTCACAATTAAATGGTGAAGCAAAACATTCCATTTGAATATTTCTTGAAGTATTTAAAAATGAAAAAACACGACGTGTTAAAGCAGCATGAAAACCTGTCCCTGCACTTGTTGCATTTTTTGCTAGACAGTAATATCTTTGAACTAATGCAAATAATCTTTGATGAAATAATATTTCTTCTTGATCTGAGAATAAGAGGAGGTTTTGTTCATCTTCATCCATTAAATCACCTTGTTGATAAACAACTTTATGTTTTCTCTCCTTTGCAGGATGAAGTTCACGATAAACTGGAATTGTATGTAAAGCAAAGAGTTTTTTGAACTTTTGATAAGTAACAGGATGAAGATTGTGTGATTGTTGATCAAAGGTCAATCTAATAGTATCTAAACCATCAGCATCTACAGAAACAACTTGACTTTGAACCCCTTCCTGAAATTTAATTTTTAATTTTTCTTCCATTTCATTTCTTGCTCGTCTACATTCTTCTCCCATTTCGATACAAATTTCTGATGCAATTTTTTCTGCTTCTTCAAGGGATTCTCTTTCATTTTTTTGAATACTTTCGATTAATCCTCTTTTTAATTCACGACTATGTTCTCCAGTGATTGGTATTACAGGATCTTGAGAAATTCCTTCTTTTTCTTCTCTCATTTTACATTCAAATATAAATCTTTGAAAAATTTGACGAGGAAAAGTAATTCTTTTGTTAACACAACATCTACCCAAGAATTGATGAAGATCATCCGTTGTATTTGTCCTAAAAATTTCTGTTACTAATTCTTTATCTGAACAATGTAAATTATTTGACTCCCTAATTTTTTTTTGAGATAATTCCCTAATTGTTCCTTCATTTTCATTATCCAATTTTACAATTATATGTTCTTGATTTTCATTTAATAAAAATTGTTTTTCCATATCTCTATAAGCTTTAGACATTCTCCATTGCTTTAATTTAAAATTGAATTAAAAATAAAAATAAAAATTAAATTAAATTAAAATAAAATAATGAAATTGAAAAAGGGAAGAAAAAAAAAAATTCATACAATATCTTCTAACTTTAACTTTTTATTTGTTGTTGTTGATCTTTGATTATTAAATGATCTCTTGTTCTTAGATGTTGACCAAGATGTTGATTTTTCTTCATCCCTATAATCCCAATCATTTTCGATTGATTTTCTTTTCCTCCTTGAAAAATTGCTTTAATTTTTTTTTGAAAAAAAGGATTAGCAACAAAATAAAAAATCAAGAAAGAATATTCAAAGGTCTTTTTTTTAATTCATGAATTTAGTTTCAAATTTAAAACTTTGTGTTTAAAAAAAAAGTTTGTTGTTTTTTTTCTTTCTGTTTTGAACCTAATTCAACTGTTTCTTTTGAAATTGATAATGATTTTTGATGATTAGTTTTATGATTCAAATAGAATATGTCAATGAAAAAATCGAAATCGAATAGAATAGAATAGAATAGAGTAAGTTGAATTGAAGAGAAGAGAACGAACCTTTGGTCTGAATACATCCTTTGCTGGTGAAGAAAAAAAAAAAAAAAAAAAAAAAAAAAAAAAAAAAAAAAAAAAAATCCGGCCATTTTTCCCACTTTTTTCCCGCCCTTTTTTCTTTGACAAAAAAAACCAAAACCAAAATCAAAAAAACCAAAATCTTTTCAAAATAGAATTATTACATTTCTTTCTATGAACAAATCAACGAATTAATTACTTCTTCATAATATAATTCCCAAAGAGAAAAAAAAATATCGAATATCTTCACCAAAAAAGAGTGCAATTTTGTTACAAAAAAAACAAGCTCTCCATAAATTTCACCTTTCGAGCAATGAAATCGAAAAGCGAGAAGTATATTTTTGGGTGTTGTTATTCCCAAGAATAGGAAAGGAATTTTGCATATTTAATAATTTCTGATTACTTACTGAATTGCTCCAGTATATATAAAGACCTCGAATTAAGCCCATCATAACTTGTTGAATTCAATAATTGTTACAATTAATTTTTTTTATACTTTTATTTTATTATTCTATTTTTTGTGCACAAAGTTATTATTATAAAGTAAGTTATTTTTTGTTTTTGTTTTTTTCTGTTTGTTGAAAAATTTTCCCAATTTTGCGTTTTCAAAAAGTTATTTTGTTCTAATTCATTCTGTTCATTGTATTCAATTAACAAAAAGGATCATTTTTCTTGATGCATCTTTTCAATAATTAGTTGATCTTTTTGATCTTTTTGATCTTTTTTGATTAATTTTTGTGTTTTTTTGGCTTGATTCCATCAATTTTTTCAATTCCAAAGCCAAGTCAAAATATTTTTTTATTTTATTTTTTTTTTATTCTATCCATCCAAATAATTATTTAAAAAAAAAGAAAATAAAATACTTTTGATTGCATTGAATTAATATTTTCTTTTTCTTTGTTACATTTTAAAATAGAAAACAAAAGAACTATAGTTTATTATTTAATAAATGGATGATAAAGAACTTGCGGATCATGTTTCGAAAGCGGTGAGCTCTCAAGAAACAGCACCAAAACCAAAACATGTTAGAGCTTGTATTGTTTCGACTTGGGAAAGAAGGTCTTCTAATGCATTTTGGCAAAATTTAAAGCTTTGTAATGTTCATTCAGATGAGATTCAAAGCTTTAAGGCTCTATTAACAATTCATAAAGTACTGAGAGATGGACACCCATCATCACTTGTTGATGGTTATAGAGAAATTCCATATATTGAATCCCTTGCAAATTATACTCAAAGACCTCAACGATCTTATTCTCCTTTGATTAAATCTTATGCTGCATTTTTAAAGACAAAATTACAGTTTCATAATAATAGAAAGGAGTTTAGTGGAAATATGTCATATGAGGATTATATCTCTTTGAAACAAGTTTCTAATCTTAATGAAGGATTTGATACTGTGAGTACCTTAATGGATTTTATGAACAATGTCCTTGAGTTGGCCCAAAAAGTCTTTAAGAGTTTCAATCAAAATAGTAATAATGAATGTAGAATTGCATCGTTTGTTCCACTTGTTGAAGAAGCTAATGGAATCTTTCTTTTTATGACAAGTATGTTAAAGGCAATGCATGCTACTGTTGCTGATATTAGTGGATTAGAACCATTAAGAGATAGATATAATGAACAATATAGGCCACTTTACAAATTTTTCTTTGATTGTCAAAGTCTTCGTTACTTAACAAGTTTGATTGCTGTTCCACAACTTGATCCTGTAATTATTTTTATCATCAATTTGATTTGAATTTTTTTTTTTGAAAAAAAAATTTTTTTTTATTAGGATCCTCCAGCTTTATATGATTCAACAAGAGCTGTCAAACAACGTCAACCAACTCAAACCCAACAACAACCACCACCTCAACCAAGACAAGATCTTGAAATTCAAGCACAAATGAATGCTATTCTCAATGAAAATGAGGCCCTTAAAAGTCAACTTGCACAACTTATGGAAGAACTTCGAAGATACAGGGAACAATATGAAAAAGATCGTGTTACTATTGGAATGTTAACTCAGGTTTTTCTTTAATCTGATTTCATTTTCTTTCTTTCATTCTTTTCTTCTCTTTTCTTTTTTCATTTTCACTTTCTAAATTTCCTCAAAATAAAATAAAATAGAAAAACCATGCATTAGAACAAGAACTATATATGGTTAAACAACTTCTTGGAGAAGAGCAACATAAAAATGCAGAAACAATGAGATTTGGATCTCAATCTCAAGGTATTCATTTTACTTTCTTTGAATAAATTCAGTAAATATAATGTCAAAATCAATAATAAAAATAAAATAAAAAAATAGCTGAACTTGAAACTTTGAAAAATAAATACAGTAAAATGAGCGAATTGTATGGAACAATGAGAGCTGAACATCTTGAACTCTTAAAACAAAAACAACAATTTTCTCAAGCAAAACAACAACTCTCAAATGCAAAACAAGCGTTTGATAAATTAAAGAGGGAATTTAAATTCAACACACATTGAAAATCCTTTTTAAAAAAAAAAAAAAAAAAAAAAAAAAAAAAAAAAAAAAAAAAAAAAAGGATCAACAAGCTGAAGTTGCAAATTTAAAACGTGAAATTGAAACTCATCAAAATCACTTAAAATCATTAGAAACTGAAAAACAAGAAGAAATTGAAAGATTACAACAATTGGTTAATGAAGAAAGTGCAAGAGTTGAAGCTCTTAGCATGGTTTATTTCTTTTTTCTTTTTTTTCCCTTTCTTTTCTTTTTTCTTTTCTTTCTTTCAAAATAATTTAAAGTTCAAAAATTTCAATTTAGAGTAAAGGTGAAGAAGTTCAAAAATTAATTCATGATTATACCTCTGAAAAAGCAGAACTTGAAAAATTAAGACTTCAAAAAGCCAAAGAACTTGAAGAATTAAAAGCTCAATTTGAAAAATATAAATCTGAAATGCAAAATGAAAAAACTTCAAGAGATGAAGAAGTTGCTATATTACAAGCAGGTCTTGATCAAAGTCTCCTCGCCTTTCAAGAATTACAACAATCTTCGGAAGGAAAGGAAAAAAGTTTATCAGATAGATTACATGAAGTTAGAGATGAAAAAACTCGAGAAATGGCAAGTCTTTTAGGTATTTTTTTTTTTTTTTTTTTTTTTTTTTTTTTTTTTTTGTTTTT
>ERZ778024.3170-NODE-3170-length-12413-cov-7.090630_pt1 | contig 12413 bp, 10 predicted proteins | sample MGYA00375754_ERZ778024 | MGnify/ENA primary metagenome ERZ778024 (study PRJEB29350, sample SAMN05389827) | bioreactor metagenome | isolation source: Thiocyanate bioreactor | place: South Africa: University of Cape Town | collected 2014-02-18 ... | reverse complement strand
AAAAAAAAAAAAAAAAATTAAAAAAAAAAACCAATTTTTCTAAAAAAAAAAAAAAAAAATTAAAAAAAAAAAAAAAAAATTAAAAAAAAAAAAAAAAAAATCCCGCCATTTTTTTAAAAAAACCGTTCTCCTCCAACTTCTTCTAATACAAGCTTTAGTTTCATTCATTCATTCTCAATTTCCTCTTCACTCTTCTTCCATTAACTTCATTTTCAACCAATTTTCTTATTTCTTTTCTCATTTTCTCTTCAGAAAAAAATAATTATGTTTATTATTTTGGAAAAAATGGAATTAAAAAAATTTTTTTTAAAAAAAAGGAAAGAGTGCATTATTTAGATGGCTGAAGCAAAAGAACCCCATGTCCATGAGAAGTCAGATTCCTCTGATAATTATACAGTGATTGAGTCTAGAATTGAAATGCCTGTTGCAGGGAATAAAGACGACCAACAAGCTGAAGAAGAACCTAAGAAGAAAGTAATTTTATTTTTATTTGAATGTTTTAAATTTTTTCATAATATTGCATATATACATTGAAATTAATTGATTTCATAGAAGATTTGATTCAGTGATAATTTGATTCATTATATTTTATTTTTGATTCATTTTTTTAGGAAGATGAAGTTAAAAAACCAAATTATACTCTCAAATTTACTTGTTTGGGACATAAAAAAGCAATATCAAGTGTAAAATTTAGTCATGATGGAAAATTTCTTGCAAGTTCGTGTAAGGATTTCATATTTAAGTTTAACAAAAAGAAATAAATATCCAAGGAAAAACTTTTTATTTATTTATTTATAGCTGCTGATAAAACAATTAAAATATGGCGTTCAAATGATGGTAAATATGAAGGAACATTAACAGGTCATAAACAAGGAATATCTGATGTTGCATGGTTGAATTTACATAGATTTTAAAAGAATACATTTCTAATTTCTATTTTATATTTTTAGGTCTTCAGATTCAAAATTTCTTTGTTCAGGTTCAGATGACAAAACGATAAAAATTTGGAGGGTTGCAGATCGAAAATGTACTCAAACACTTGAAGGTGAACATCTTTCCTTTTTCTTCTTTTTTAAAAAAACTCAAATTTGAAAAAACAAAAAAACAAAAAAAAATATTCAGGTCACACAAATTATGTTTTTTGTGTCAATTATAATCCACAATCAACACTTATTGCCTCTGGCTCATTCGATGAAACTGTAAAAATTTGGGATGCAAAAACTGGTATTGTTTTCCTTCCCTCTTTTATAATAAATTTGAATCCTACTTTTCAAATTTGTTCTCAATTAATTTTCTCTTTTTTTTAAAAAAAAAAAATAAATAAAGGAAAATGTTTAAAAACTCTTGAAGCACATTCAGATCCAGTTTCAGCTGTTCATTTTAATCGAGATGGAACATTAATTGTCTCAGCATCATATGATGGATTACTGTACTAAATTCAATCTCTTTATTATTATTTTTGTTCCAAATGGACTTCAAAAAAAAAAAAAAAAAAAAAAAAAATAGTCGAATCTGGGATACAGCAACAGGACAATGTTTAAAAACATTAGCAGAAGATGATAATCATCCAGCGTAATTTTTTTTTCTTTTTTTTCTTTTTTCTTTCTTTTTTTGATAACCAAAATATCAAAACCATAAAAATAAAAATAATAGATCATTTGGAAAATTTTCTCCAAATGGAAAGTATATTCTAGCTGCAACACTTGACAATAACTTACGTTTATGGAATTACTTTTCAGGGAAATCTTTGAAAACTTATACAGGTCATGTAAATGAAAAATATTGTATCTTTGCATCTTTTTCTGTCACAGGTGGAAAATGGATTATTTCAGGTTCTGAAGATAATTGTATTTACATTTGGAATTTACAAAGTAAAGAAATTGTTCAAAAACTTGAAGGACATAAAAGTTTTTTTTTTTTTTTTTTGGAAACAAATAATAACTTCAAATCAACTTTAATTCAATTATTTTTATGTAGATGTTGTTTTAACAGTAGCATGTCATCCAACTGAAAATATTATTGCTTCTGGAGCTTTGGAAAATGATATGACCGTGAAAATTTGGGTCTCTCAAGAATAATATAAGATAATATAATAAAAAAAAACATTTTTGATAAAAGAATAAGTCTACATCCAAAAGTCAGTTGAATATTGTTTAGAAAATTCAAAAAAAAAAAAGTTCATAGATTAAAGAATTTCTTTATTATTATTATTATTATTATTATTATTGATTGTTTTGAATTAAAATGTATAATCAATGTGTTGAAGCAAATCTCCTACAGCATCTATAATCTCTTGTTGAGACCTTCCATCATCTTCAATTAATTGTTTGACTGCTCTCCTTGCCCTTTCTTTATGAGCCTATTGAAAATGTGAAAAAAAAAATGAATTGAATTAATTAATTTGAAGAAAGGAAAAAAAGAGAAAAAGAAAAGAAAAAGAAAAGAAAAAGAAAAGAAAAATCTTACCTCTTCTTCATTTCCAAATTGTGGACAAGGGTGATCTGAATCCTCAAATTTAATTTCATTTACATCAAGTTCTTTTCCACAAAGATTACAAAAATCGACTTGACATGTTGGGCAACTCATGTGATTGCATCCAGTTTCTTTTTGAAGCATACTTGAATTACTACATAGGTTCGAATCTTTCAAAAAGTTTGGACAATAATTAATAAATGACAAAGAGATTTCCAATTCCACTTTGTTCCTAAAAGTTGCTACTGGATCCGTAATGCAATGGTTATGATTTGTTAAAGATCTCATTGGTTTACAGTTAAGACACCATTCACTCCCACAACAAGTGTCATTCAATACCCAATCTTCTGGAACATCTTCACCACAAGTCCAAACACTTTGACCAAAGAATGGAACCGTCAAATAACCACATGTATCACATTCAATATAATCTGGATTTTGCATCTTATAAACAAGGAAAGTATTTGCAGTATACATTTGTTCAAATTTACTTGAAACATAAGTCGTAATTTTATCCACTAAATGAGTGTTGATGTATTGAGCGCCACAACCATGGATACAAGAAAAGTGAGGTCTATTTATTTCAAATTGAGTTTTTGCATATTGATAGATACACTCCACACAACACCAATGAGGTTCACTCCCAGTGCAAAGTATCCCTCGTTCAATGGAGTCAAAATCTTCACTACAAATTGTACAAGTTACATTCCATTTGACTTTGGTTGTAGGTTTCTTCTTAAGTGTTAATTTCATTTCTGTTTCAATCATTGTTAAATAATTTTGATGTACAATTTGATCATAAAAATTTGTTTCCTCTGATTTTGAAAATTTCTTTAAGACTTCAATCTTAAAATCAATGACAATACTTCCTGGAGAAAGTTGGATAATATGAACTTGATCTGGTCGAATTCCTAAATGAGTGGCAGTAGCTTCCTTAAATTTAGTTTCAAAGTTTTGACGTTCTTCTGAATAGGGATCTGCAACACGAGCAAAATCTTCATGAAAAGATAAGGAAGCACTTTGAATCACAGGTTTACATAAGAGAGAAACTTCTTTTGGTTTAGAATTTGAGTTATTAGATGAAGGAATTTCCATTTTAATTGTTCTGTAATCTTTAAATTGTAGTTCCTCTTCCTTTTCCTTTCCCTTTTTATTAACAATTCCACGTTCCTCTTGGACTCTTTTGATAAATTTTTCTAATAACTGAGTTTTTCTTGTGAAAGACTCTTGAATATTTTGGTTTTGGATGGTTTGATTGATTCTATCCCGAATTTCTGAAGGAGTCAAGACATCACTCGCCTTTGTTGAAGGAAATTGAAGAGCAACTTGATCATCTAACTGTTCTAATACTGTTTCAATCATGTGTTCTTTAGAAGGGATGACAGTTTGTTGATTAACTTCAATTTTGGCTGGAACAGAGATTTTAAGAACTTTTTCTTCTGAACGAGAAATTATCTCAATTGGGAATTTTGAAGCTGCTTTACTTTCTAAAATTTCAAATACTAATATTTTCATAACTTTAAATATCCATGAAAAAGGAGATAAAACATTATTTTTCATAATTTCTTCAATTGCTTTATGTTTATCTAAGACCCAACGATTTAATTTAGCACTTTGAGGGTGTGATGTAGATATCTCCAAATTCTTAATAGAAAGGAAGAGGAAAAGAAAGAATTATTTTTAAAAAAGGAAAACGAAAAGTGAAAAATGAAAAAAACGAAATACTTGTTCTGATCGAAATTGTTCAAGCAAAATCTTTATAATATTTAACAATTCTTGGGTCGTAAAAAGTTCATCAATTTCATTGTTATAATGATTATTCCGCAGTTCTTCAACAAATGTGGATAAATTTCTTAAAGGTTGTGTCACAGCAATCCTCACCAATTCTTTGAATTGGATATATTCATTATAATAAATGTGATACTCATCAAATATCTTATCCGGCATTAATCTTTCTGGCATTGCAACTTCAAACATATTAGCATGCAAACAAGCTTCACTAAATTCTTGAATAAATCTTTCTTTGTCGATGTCTTCTAATTTTTCATCTGCATTAATATTTTCTCTATCAAATTCAGAATCAGAGTCGGATTCACTATCTGAATCAATGACTTGGATAAATCCTTTGGAGAGTAAGTCTTTAATTTCATTTGATACGGAATTTTTATTTTTTTCTTGGATTACATTCAAACATAAGAAGAGCAACAGTGCCAATTCATACCAATATTTCTCAGTTTTTGTATCTTGGACATTGAGGCAAATAATACGAGCAATTTGAGGCATTATTTCTAACTCAAGAGGGTATTTAATGTCTCTTTCTCTTTCTTGAAGAAGTTCCAAAGGTGTTTTTACAGGTGGTTTCGAAGGAATTTTCATGGGGTTTTTTAAAGTTGGGTTTAAAGGTGTTTCCGAGGGAGGTTTTAATTGAATTTTTTGAAGGGCTTCTAAAGGCAGTTTTGATGGTGTTTTCAAAGGAGGTTTAGATTGTCTTGTCTCTGGGATTTCTAAGGGAAGCGTTTTAAATTGGATTTTCAAAGAAGTTTCATTTTCAGCTCCAAGGAGGATAGAGTTTCTATTTTCAAACTTTTCTGCACGTTGATGATTCAAAACTTTTGAATGCTTTGAGACCAAATCAAGAGTTGATTCTTGATTAATATTATAGTCAGAGAGAATTTTGTCATCTTCCAATTGTTTTCCTTCAAAGAGTAGCATTTGTAAATCAAATGAGATTCCTTTTTCATCTTTAATTCTAACTTTAATACTATCAACAGTATCAGAAGGACTAACTTCAAGAGGAATAATTATTCCAGTGACTGTTTTTATATAAATGAGAAATCCTCTTAAAACCAAATAAAGGGTCGATCCATGTTGAATCTTGGAATGAAAAAGTGTTTTTCTGTCATCTTCCAATTGTTTTCCATCAAAGATCAAACATTGGTTTTCGGGTGCAAGCTCTTCCACACCTTGAATTTTAAGTTTAAGATTGTTAATGGTATCAAATGGTTTAACTTGGAGAGTAATTGTCTTTCCAGAAGGTGTTTTAACAAGGACTTCCATTCTTCTTGAGTTTGGAAAAAAAAAAAAAGTTTTTAAAAAAAGAAAAGAAAAGAAAAGAAATTAAAAGAAAAAGAAGATTAAGTACCTTATGTTCTGTGCCTGAGCAAACCTCAATCAATTGGAAAAACGAGCAAACCTAAGATCTGTCTGTTAATCACGTGATAAAGCCAAAACGTGTTTGCAAGTTGAAAATTTTTAAAACTTCTCAGCTCGGCCTATTGAACAAGCTATTACCAAGAACATCAATGGTTTTAGAATGGATCCATCTTCCTCATTTTTGCCTCCAAAAAAAAGAAAAGAAAAAGAAAAAGAAAAAAAATTGAAGGTTTCCAATTAAATTTTTTTTTACTACAATTTTGAAAGCAAAAAAAAAAAAAATTATGCCACAAAGAAAACTCTGAAAGGTCTAAAATAAACGATCTAAAATGGAGTATCAACGAATATGATACTTTGAAGATATTGAGTTAAGACAGAGAAAATTTTGACTCGAAACGACCAAAGATCAAAAATGTCAATTCGTATAAGTTCAGATACGCCTAAAATATTGACAGCAAATACTTTTTCCCTCAAAAAACCTAGGAATATTAGGGATACTTGTGAATCACTGTTGGACTTCGTAGGGAACCTCAGCAATGATTTACAATATAAGTATCGCCTTGAGCTTTTCAAGACCACCCAAGGCTGGGGGCTCAGGATCAAACTAGATTCCATTTCTTGGTTTGACCACCTCAAAGTAACTAGGAGCTTAGATCAAGCTGTAGGTAAGGCTAGGGAGTTTGTGGAGAATACTAGGCTAAGGCGTAGGGCCCAAACACACTTTTCAGCTCAACTCCCCAAAGAGCCGCAGTTTTACTGCAGGACCATAGGTTGCACCTTTAGATCAAAATGTAAAAAACTAAAGTCCTCAAAATCTAAAAAAAAAAATTGTTCCTATCAATCCTACAGAAATGAATTTAAAGTGAAAATTTCAAGCAGTTTCCTTTGTTTTGGCACAACTAGACATAAAGGATCCATCCAAAGAAAAAAAAAAAAGTTTCATGCAAATCCTAAAGTCCTCCAAAAAAAAAAACTAAAAAGGTCCAAAAAAAAAGATCAAAAGACCATAGAAGAGTAACTAACTCAAAGACTTCAAAGGCTCCAAGTAAAATGAAAGTGAATTGATTTTGATTGATTCACTTACATACTGATTTTATTCTCAAAGATCACAGGAAGATCAGATCAGCAGAAAGAATTTTTTTTCTTGAAAAATAAAAATAAAAGACCACGTGGGCAAGAAAAGTTTTTTCTTTGCAGATAATATTCTCATCCTTTATGATTCAACTATTCAAAATTTTAAGAGATGTTCTAATAAATAAATAAATATCAAATTTTGATCCTAAACTCAAACTCAAGCTCAAAAACTTATACCTTTTTTTGAAAAGCAGGATCTTTATTCAGGAAAAAGAAAAAAAATCATGACAAATTGTTTTTTTTTGGGTTTGTGTTGTTTTTGATTGATTTCTAATTAACTAAATAACAAACAAAACAGTAAACAAAGATGGCGTCGACTGAGAAGGTTGTTGATTACTTTGTGGTTGTCGGCATCAGTGGGAAGCGACTTGAACAAGCAGCGACGGTGCGGTCAGAAGAGCAGCTCTTTACAGAAGTCTTCACTGGGGAAATTTTAGGCAGATATCCATTTGAAAACGATGAGTTGTTTCCAATTGATGAGCTGACATTACCGATGTTTTGTTTTCCTAGAGGATTGAGATTATCAAGAGATCCAATGGCGCCTGATTCACATTCGTTTGTGCTGACAAAAGCAGATGGATATTGTGTTTATGGATTTTGTTATGTGATGTATGAGGAGTTTAGACATACGATGTCATCGTCGTCTTATTCTCATGATGTGGAATTGTTTAAAGCTTATACTCCGAAATGTTTGGTGATTTTGTCACATTGGCCATTGTTTTCATCGTTTCATAAAACATTGGCTCTTTTTCATGCCCATTTAGTTTCATTGAGAAGGATTGGAAGATCAAATCCATCAAGCTCTTCATCAAAAGAACTTTTACCGATTGAATGTTTGATTTCGTTTGTTTGTAATGATATCCCTTTGCCTCTTCCTGGAGGAAGTTCAGTTGTTTATTCACTCCCTGTTTCATCTTTACCATGGTCCCCAACAATAACTCTGACAAGACCATCAACAAAAACTCTTCCATGGCTTGATCTTCCAATTCGTTGCTTACTCGAAATGTTAAGCTTAAACAATATTCTCTTAGTCTTCAAATATATTTTATTAGAACAAAGGATCATTTTTGTTTCTTCAAACCTAGGGAATCTTACTATTGCTATTGAATTATTAACAAAATTAATGTTTCCATTTTCTTGGCAACATGTGTTTGTACCATTACTATCTTTACGTTTAACTCATTTTCTTGAAGCTCCAGTCCCATTTATTGTTGGTTTACCAAAATCTGAAAGTGAGGATCAAACTCCATTACCTGAAAATATTATTTTAGTAGATTTAGATACAAATCTTGTTTCAATTTCTGATTCAGCTCCAAAATTTAAAGAAAAACCTTTTACTCAACTCCTTGAAACTCTCCTCCCTTATGTAGACGATCCTCGCCTCCCTCAAACACCTAAAATTGTTAATGAAACTTTAGAAATTACTCAAGATTCAATTCCTCAATCTGGTTTTTATTTACCTCAAAAAAATGATGACAAAATTACAAATTGTATTCGACAATGTTTCCTTGACTTTTTTATTTCAATATTTAATGAATATGAAAATTATATTTTAAGAGAAGAAGATGATGGTGATACCTTTAATTTCCTTGAAAATGTAAATTCATTTTTATTTTTATTTAATTATTTTTATTTTATTATAATTTTTTTTTTGAATTAACTAGTTTGATTCTGAAGGATTTCTTAAAGAACTTGCTGGAAACAAAGTAATTTTCTCTTTTCTTTTCTTTTCAAGAGAATTAAAAATTAATTCACTATTTATCTAGGGATTTTTACATGATTTCTTAAAATCTCAAGCTTTTATAAGTTTCATTGATGCAAAAATTGAAGGAACTGATGAAGAAATTCATTTTTTTGATGATTGTATTCGAAAAGTAATTTTTTTTTCTTTTTTTTTTTTTCACTTCTTTGTTTCGGTTAATTCAATTTCTCTATTTTTTCAAAAAAAAAAAAGAGTCGAAGATATATTCCATCTTTTGAAGAAAATGAAAATGAAGAAGGGCAAAATGAAGGACCACTTATTATTTCTCTTCCTCGTCCAGAAAATTTTATGATTGATTTTAATATTTTATGTCAAGATTACCTCAAAAAATTTCCAGAAATTAAAGAAGAATCTTTCCCATCTATGGTTCTTGATTACTTTTCTTTATTTCCTTTTATTTTTACAAATAATCCAAATTATTAGAGAGCAAGAAGCAAATCATTTTATTCTAAAGGAGCTCGTCCACCAAAAAGAAGGCAAAATATGGCCACTAGATCTGCTGTTTTATTAAAGAACGTTGATGGTATCTCGCTCTTTTTTAAAAAAAGATGATTATTATTATATTCTCATTAAATGACTTTTTTAAAAAATCAATCAGAAACAAATGCGGAATTTCGAAAATTATTACTTGAAAATTTAAGAGAAACTATTAAGGAATTAATTTTATTCTCAAGAAAGAAAGCGAAATGGAAGCTTTTGAGTAATAAAACAATTCCTGCAGAACTTGATGGACTTGTCATTAAATTTTGTCATTATGTTGAAACAATTTTTTGTCATGGTCTTTGTAAACAACATAAAGTAGGAAATAAAGAAGGTGATGAAGAAATTGTTGGACAATCTGGTGCTTTTTGGGATTTCATGAAACATGTTAAAGATCCAAGGGTTATTGAAGATATCTCAATTATAGAAAGTATTTCAAGTGTATCATTTCTTTTCTTCTTTTTCTTTTTCTTTTTCTTCTTCTTTTTTTTCTCTTCCATTTTTCGTTGATTTTTTCTTTTTCAAACCTTAGGTTAAAGCTAATGTTGGATTTGGTAGAGCTTGGATTAGACTTGCTTTAGAAAAAAGAGAATTATATGATTATTTTGAAGAAATTTTTAATGACAAAGAATATTTAAAGTTTAATTCCTTCCTTTCTATTTTTTATTTATTTTTATTTTTTCTATTCATTTAACTGATTTTCGTTTTTCATAGGGAAAGATTTGAATCTCATGCTTTTCTAAGGGATGAAAATTGTCGAGTTGGATTTTTAACAAATATTTTAGGACTTTCGGAAGTTGATTTCACTTCTCTTTTTAGTGCAAAATATGAACCAACCAAAGGTTATAATTATTTGTTTATTTTATTAATGATTATTATCCATCATGAATTTAAATTTAAATTTAATAAAAACAAATAGAGATTCAACAAAAAAAGGGTCAAAGTCAAGGTCAAGGTCTCTTTCGTGAATTAATTAGAAGAGCAAGTTCGAAAAATATATGTTAAGATTTATTGATTACTTATTTTTCTCTTAATTACTTTTTTGTTCAACAAAAAAAAAAAAAAAAAATCATCAATAGTAACATCTGGTTCAATCTCTCGTTCAACTTCTTTCACTTCATTGGGTGACATTTCCAGTTCTAGTACCGAATCAAAAAATTCAAGTCCTATTTCTGCAATGAAACAATGGCTAGAAAGTGATGCAACCTTAAATTCAAACTCAAACTCAACTTCACCTTTACCTTCACCTTCAACTTCTACTTCTCCTCAAATTGATTCTCATTCAAATTTAAATCAAAATGTAAATACAACTTCGAGTGCAAATGTTTCACCTAAAAAACCATTTTTGAAAGTCTTTATGTCTCATAAAAGAAGCCAATCATCTGTATTTTAGTTTCTCAAAAAGATTTTTGTTTGTATTTTTTTGTTCAAAAATAAATTTTACTTTTTTCATTTTCTTCAAATCCTTTCTTCAATTTAAATTTGTTATTATTATTATTGTTTGTTTGTTTGTTTGGCCCAAAAAAAAAAAAAAAACTTTTTTTGAAAAGAAAAAGACAAATGGAAGAAAAACTTTATCAAGTGTGCTCAGATGGAAAAGTAGAAGAAGTTCAAAAATTACTTCAAAATGAACAAATTAACATTAATTGGCAAAATCAGAATGATTATTTTAAAACACCTTTTTATCGGGCTTGTGGTTATGGACATATTAAGATCGTGAAATTATTATTAAATGATAATAGAATTGACATTAACAAAGCAGATAATTTTGGTTGGACACCTTTTCATATTGCTTGTTTTAATGGACATATTGATATCGTGAAATTATTATTAAATGATAATAGAATTGATCTTACTAAAGCAGATAACGATGGTTGGACACCATTTTATGTTGCTTGTTATAATGGATATGTTGAAATTGTTAAATTATTATTAAATGATAATAGAATTGATCTTAATAAAGCAAATAATCATGGATGGACACCTTTATATAGTACTTGTGAAAAAGGACGGACTGAAATTGTGAAATTATTATTGAATGATGAAAGAGTTGATATCAATAAAACAACAAATGATTATGGTCGAACACCATTTTTGATTGCTTGTTGTAATGGAAAAACAGAAGTGGTGAAATATCTGTTAGAAAGTGGAAAAGAAATAGATATCAATAAAAAAGATAATAATGGAAAAACTGGTCTTGATTGGGCAAAACAAAAAGGAAATACAGATATTGTTGAATTAATTGAATCATTTCAAAAGAATCCAAATGAAACAAGAGCAAATTTGAGAAAAGAATTTGCAGTCTGTAAATTTTCTATTTAATTGATGTTGATTAAATTTCTTTGATTTATTTTTTATTTGACGTCGAAATTTTTATTTTTTCTTCTTATTTTTCTTCTCCTTTATTTATTTTTTTATTTTTTTATTTTTTTTATTACTTTTTTATATTTATTGAAAAATTTTATTAGATGAAATACAAATGCAATTTTGGGAAGCATGTTCAGAAGGAAAAGTTGACGAAGTTCGAAAATTACTTCAAAGCGAACAAATTAACATCAATCAAGCTTCAGATGGCAAAACGCCCTTTTTTATTTCCTGTGAAAAAGGACATATAGAAATTGTGAAATTGTTATTGAATGATCATAGAATTGATATCAATAAAGCAGAAAAAGATGGTTCAACACCTTTTCATATTGCTTGTTATAATGGATATATTGATATTGTGAAATTATTATTAAATGATCTTAGAATTGACACCAATAAAGCAAAAAATGATGATCGAACACCTTTTTGGATTGCTTGTGATTATGGACATATTGAAATTGTGAAACTATTATTGAATGATAATAGAGTTGATATCAATAAAGCAGCAAATGAGGGTGATAATTATTTAAAAACACCTTTTTGGATTGCTTGCGGAAATGGACACATCGAGATTGTGAAATTACTATTAAATGATAATAGAATTGATTTCAATAAAGCATCAAATCGTGGATATACACCTTTTTATGTTGCTTGTTATGATGGACATATTGAAATTGTGAAACTATTATTAAATGATGAAAGAGTTGATATTAATAAAGCAGATAATGATGGTTGGACACCTTTTTATATGGCTTGTCAAGGAGATTATAATGAAGGGTATACAATTGATATTGTACTTTTATTCTTGGAAACTCCCAGAGGTATTTTTTTTTTTATTTTTTTTATTTGTTTCTTTCAATTGGTCAATTAGAAAAAAAAAAAAGTTAACAAAGATATCAAATTGAATGAAAATGGCCAAGCTACACTTGCAAAGGCACAAGGAATCTTTGAATGTTAATTTTCTTTCCTTTTTTTTTTCTTTTCTTTCAAATAGAATTCAAAAAAAAAAAAAAAAAAAAAAAAAAAAAAAAAAAAAAAAAAAAAAAAA
>ERZ778024.3165-NODE-3165-length-12437-cov-6.427233_pt1 | contig 12437 bp, 19 predicted proteins | sample MGYA00375754_ERZ778024 | MGnify/ENA primary metagenome ERZ778024 (study PRJEB29350, sample SAMN05389827) | bioreactor metagenome | isolation source: Thiocyanate bioreactor | place: South Africa: University of Cape Town | collected 2014-02-18 ... | reverse complement strand
GAAAATTTTAATTCCAAAAAATTCTAAATGATAATAAAATAATTTAGCTGTGAAAATATTAATTTTGCAAGACGTGAATTTTGTAATAGGTGTAGTGTCCCCAGACCAGCCCATCCTGTTTATGCTTCTGAACCACCTCCAAATATTGTTAACCGTGATAAAAAAGATAAAAGACATAAACCTTATTGAAGCATGCAAAAAAGATGATCAGTGAATGAGAGTGAATGAATGAATGAATAAAATTTGATTGATTTAGTGTTTAAAATTTTCTTTTAGTTCTTCTTTTTTTTGAATAAAATTTGACTGTGTTTAAAATCTTCTTTTTTTTTCTGACCAACAAACAAAATTTAAAATATCAACAGAAAATAAAAAAATAAAAATAAAAACTATTTTATTTCCATTATTTCTATATCAATAATACATTATAATACAGATAAACTTGGGAAAGATGTTCTTTCACCAACTCGAAGTTTTGCTGTTCTACATCGAGGATTTGATTCAATTTCTTCTTTAGAAGGAATTATTGGACTCTTTTGTAAGAGAAAGAAAGAAGGATCTTTTTGTTCATCTTGAACTTTTTTTTGGCTTGTATATTCAAAAAATTTCTTAACAATTCGATCTTCAAGAGAATGAAATGTAATAACTAAATTGGAAAAAATAAATAAAAATTAAAAAAAATGGTTATTGAAAATAAATAATAATAAATAAATAAATCAATAAATAAATAATAACCTGCTAAACGACCACCTGGTGCTAAAAGTTTTTCTGAAGCAATTAATCCATTTCTTAATTCTTGAAGCTTTGTTTTTTTTTTTTTTAATAAATAAACAAATAAAAGAATGCAAATAAAATTAAAAAGCTAAAAATATAATAAAATTAAAAATCAAATAATAAAGAAAAAACCTCTTGATTGATAAAAATTCTTAATGCTTGAAAAGATTTTGTTGCTGGATGACTTGAATGAATAGAATCTAGAATTATAATTGATTAAGATTTAAAATAAATAAATAAAAAAAAATCAAAGAATAAGAGAAAGAAAAGAAATCAAACATGGAAGAACAGAACGAATAATATTTGCTAATTCTAAACTATCATCAATTCTCTTTATTTTTCTTGAATTTACAATTGCTCTTGCTATTCTTCTTGATCTATGTTCTTCACCATACTATTTCAAAAATATTAATTTGTTTTTTTTTTTTTTTGAAAAAAGAAAATTCATTTTGAAGAGGGAGAAAAAAAAAGAAAAAAAAAGAAAAAAAAAACTAACTGTATACAAAATATCAGCTATTTCTTTTTCTGAAAACTCATTAACAACAATTTCAGCAGTTAAAGTATTTTGTTCATTGTTTATTCCTTGAAATGAACCCATTCTCATATCTAATTTTCCAGATTTTTGAAAAGAAAATCCTCTTTCTCCATGATCAATCTATCACTCTGAATGTAAAAAATTTGATTTTGATAAGCATGAAATTTGTTATTATTTTATTTGAACCTGCATTGATGAAACCCCAATATCGAATATGATTCCTTGAAATTGAAGTGGAGAGCTAAAATAATAATTGAATCATAAGAAAATCAAAAACAAAAAAGAAAAAACTAACTTTGTTTCTGTCAAAGATTTTGGAATCAAATCTTCAAAGTGATTCAACATATCACTAAATCTCGCATGGACAGGAAACAATCTCCCTTCATAACCTTTTTGAAGTTCTTGTGCAATTGAGATTGCTAAAGGATCACGATCTAATGCTACAACTTTTGTATTTGGGTACTCTATTGATTGAATCAATTTGAGATTTCTTTTTTTTTTGAAAAATAAAAATAAAAATAAAAAATAAGAAAAAAAAACCTAGAATCCTCTTTGTGAATCCTCCACCACCAAATGTTGCATCAAGAAACAAACCTCCAAGTTGTGGTCTAATCAGCTCAAGAACTGGAGCAAGAAGAACAGTTTTGTGCATTTTTTTTTTTTTTTTTTTTTTTTAAATTTTTCGTTACTATATTTAAAAATTTTTTTTTTTTTTCATCGGAAATTTTTTTTTTTTTTTTTTTTAACTTTTCCCCCTTTTTTTTTAAAATTTTTTTTTTTTTGGGGGGGAAAATTTTTTTTTTTTTTTTTTTTTTTTTTTTATTTAAAAAAAAAAAATTTTTTAATTTTTTTTTTTTTTTTTTTTTTTTTTTTTTTTTTCTTTTTCCTTCCATTGCTGACAAATCAACTTTCCTATCTATTGATTGTTCAAAGAACCTTATATTATAAGTTCAAAGAGTGCTTTTTCAAAAAAGAACAATCAAAATTTATATTCAAGAAAAGTTTCAAACAATTACTGAAAAAAAATATGCCACCTTTAGAAAAGACCAGACAATTTTATTTGGCTTGTTTAACAGGAAAACGAGATCAAGTGAAGCAATTCCTTGAAGATAAAACTTTAGATATTAACTTTCAAGATAAAGTTGATTACAATCAAACACCTTTATATATTGCTTGTCAAGAGGCACATACTGAAGTTGTAAGATTATTATTGAAGGATGAGAGAATTGAGATCAATGTTTCAAATAGATATAATGAAACTCCTTTTTATATTGCTTGTGCAAGTGGGTATCTTGCTATTGTGGAGTTATTATTAAAGGAAGAGAAACTTGAAGTTAATCGTGCAGATATAAATGGTTTAACACCTTTTTGGATTGCATATTTGAGTGGACATACAAAAATTGTGAAATTACTTATACATGATAAGAGAACTATGGTTGATGAATTTGATAAAAATGGAAAAACACCTTTTTATATTGCTTGTCAATATGGACTTTATGAAATTGCCACACTTCTATTAAATGATGAAAGAGTTGATGTTAATCATGCAAGTAATAGTGGAGAAACACCTTTTTATATTGCTTGTAAAAATTATCGAATTGAAATTGTTAAGTTATTATTAGAGAATGAAAACATTGATGTAAATACTGCAAGACATGGTGGATGGACCCCATTAATTTCTGCTTGTTATAATGGAGATTTAGATATTGTACAATTAATTCTAGTAAAAAGAGAAGGTGTAGATATTACTGCAAAAGATAGAAATGGAAAAACTGCAATTGATATCATCAAAGAAAGACTTGAAGGAGAACGTCGTTGGGAAAAAGCAGAAGATTTCAAAAAGAGAGAAATAAAATATCAAAAAATTATTGATTTATTAGAATCATTTGAAAAGAATCCAAATGAAACAAGAGCTCTATTAAGAAATAAACTTGGAATATCAGGTAAATTCGAATCTTCTTTTTCTTTTTCTTTTTCTTTTTCTTTTTCTTTTTTTTCTAATTATTACCTATTTCAAAAAGATATTGCTGCTGCTTCAATATTTTCTATTATCGTTTTGGTCTCAGATAATTATTTTCAACTTAAAGATGACACAATAGTCAGTTAACCAAAAAAAATTCAATTTATTACAATAATAATCAGAAATTGAATAGATACATTCTTGAAATTATACATAGTTTGCCAACAAATTAAAATCAATAAAAATTTTTTTGTGTCATACTATTTTTTATACTCTTTCTAATTGTGCAATATCTTCAACTTCATGAATAACCTAAAAAAATTTGGATGGTAAATAAAAATGAAAAAGAAGAAGAAAAATGAAAAAATCAATACAGCTGTTGCAATCTTCTCAGCTTCCGTTAGATCTTGAACTATTTTTTTTTTTTTGAAATAAAAGTTAAATTATTTTGATATGAAAAAAAAAAAGAATAGAAATTGAAAAATCACTTTTATCAAGATATGTTTGAAGTGCTGGACCTGTTAATTCATAAGCACTTAAATCATACTTTATATTATTTTCATCAAGAATATCTTTCAATTTATTTACTTGGAAAGTCTATTTCATTTTTTTATTTTTTTTATTTTTTCAAAACCAATAAAAAAAAAACAAGAAAAACAAACTTTCATTCGAACTTCTTCAACTGCTTGTTTTAAAGCTTGACCTAACTTTCGTTTATCATCAGACATTATCTAATTATTTTTTTTTTTTTTGGTTATTTAATTCAAATTTTTTCTTCAATTCAAACTCTAAAAAATAAAAGTGAACCTTCAATAATCTCCCTCTTTGAGTTGCAAGATCTTCTCTCTTCTCAATCACAACCTCTCTATCATTATCCATCAACTCCTTCATTCTCTTATCCACTTCCTCAAAATATTTCTGAGCTTCTAATTTCGAAAGCTGAGGAGTAATATTTTGTATCGAAAAGAAAAACTGTGACGAAGTTATAACTGGTACTCTAAATCCATTCCTGACTTTCAAATAATTGAAACTTCTTGAAGCAAACATTGTATTTGAAGCAAACTATGAATAAGAAGAAGTGATTGCCAAAAAAATTGAAAAAATGGCTGACAAATGGAAAAATTTTTTTGTTTTTTTTTCTGAAAATTTTTGAAATTTTTCTTTTTTTTTTCCCAATCAATCAATTATAAAAAATCAACTCCAATTCCTTCTTCAATATTGATAGTCCACAATTAAAAGGATGATGGAACTAGAGACTGTAGCTTCAGACATTGATTGGGTTAGACGTCTTCCTCCAGAAATTACTTACAGTACAAAAAAACTTGGAGAACCTGTGATTGCAATTCATGACTTGACTAAATGTTTATCTTTTATTATTTTTTATTTTTTGATATCTTATTATTTTTATATTTCAACATTAATTGATAATTTTTTGAATTTATATTTAATAGCTTATATGATTACTGGAAGAGAGGAAGCTGTAACAGCTCTTCATGGAGTTCAACTTTCACCAGACTCTGAATTCTATCCAATTCGAAGGTATTATTTTTATTATTTAACAAACATATTTAGACATTTCAAAAACCAGATAATGTAAAAAGAAAAGAAATGAATCAAAAAAAAAATCAAATAATTCAATTGAGTTTAAATTTAATTTGATTTGATAATTTAGAGGTGAATTTGTAATGTTAAGAGGTCCATCTGGAGGAGGAAAAACAACAATTTTAAATATACTTGGAACATTAGATAGATGTACTAGTGGTTCAGTTGGTTTGATTTTTTCTCACTTCAGCATCATTTTTTTTTCTTTCAATTTTCAACTTTAATCCTTTCTTTACTTCTCTAATAATTAATTAAAAATATCAAAAAAAAAAAATTAGAAATCCTTGGAAATGTTATTAATGAGAAATCTACAGATGCTTATCTCTCAGATTTAAGATTAAAGAAAATTGGCTTCGTTTTTCAAACTTTTAATTTGTTAGCAAATTTATCTGCATTTGAAAATGTTGAATTACCAATGACAATTCTTGGCAAATTAAGCGCAAAAGAAAGAAAGAAAAGAACAACTGAATTATTAATGATGGTGGGATTAAGAGATCGAATGGAACATCTTCCTTCTGAATTATCTGGAGGAGAACAACAACGTGTCACAATTGCAAGAGCACTCGCAAATGAACCAGAAATTTTATTATTAGATGAACCAACTGGAGATTTAGATACTCTCAATACTGTAGATATCATGAATTTACTATTAAAAATTAATTTAACAAGGAAAACAACATGTTTAATGGTGACTCATAATCCTGATATTGAATGCTATGCTGATAGGTTATTGTATATAAAGGATGGAGTATTTGTCAAACAAGCAATCAATCGAAGACAAACTCCTTTAGTTTATGAACAATATCTTGGTTACTTTTCTTTTCGATTTTTTTTTTTTTTTTTTTTTTTTTTTTTCTTTTTTAATTTCAAACACGAACTTAACTTAATCCATCCTTTTTTAAAATAATAATAGAATATTTAAACTCATTACAAGATGTATAATAGCTTCAACAATCTCAAACGAACAAACTTTCAGAGATTCCATCACAAAAAACAAAAACAAAAAACTCAATCTAAAAATTTTCAAGAAATAAATACAACAAAGACAATAAATACTTTGAAATACAAATATAATAGTTTTTTTCAAAAAAAAAAAAGTTCTCTTGAGTTAGGTATTAACAATCGATTTACAATTTGAAAAAAGAGGTGGTTGATTCACGAAATTGATGAAAAAAAAAAAAAAATCAAAAAAAATTTTTTTTTTTTTTTCGATAGCAGTGCCAATAGTGAACTATTATTATTATTAAGACTGGAATTGACTTTCAATATAACTTTGATTCTATAACATCTTCAAAGCAAAAGAAGAGTTTTTAAAAAAGAGTTTAATTAACTATTTTTCAAAAAAATAAATTGTTCAATTCGAATAAATCAGTTAGAAAATAGAAGGAAGAAGTGGAGTTGGAGGCTAAATAGTTCATAATTAAGTTGTAAACTGAATAAAGAAGACTTTCAAGACCAACTTATTAGTATTCATATAAGAAGGAGTCAAGTTAGAATAGAAGGAAGAGATAAAATAATTTTGAATAGAATAGAATAGAATAGGAGGAATCTAAAAAGTATAAATGAGTCGTTCATCTCAGAATATCTTAATTCCTAAATGGAATGTTAAACTTGGACTTCTTCAACCTATTGTGTTCACTTTTGAAGCAAAGAATAGTCATAATTATAAAGATGTTAGATCTCAAGTATTATCAAGTGAGAAGGTGCTTCGATTATTAGTTGATGATGGTAAGCAAGAAGGAAAGAAAGAATCTGGAAAACAACTAACAATGAAAGAAGCAGAAAAGATATATGATGATATGGCTGCAAAGACATCAAGAGTTATATTAAGATTTGCTGGTTGGTTCTTCCATGTTGTTCTCAAGAAGTTATTCCCAAGAGGAGTTCATGTAAGTGGAGAAGATGAGATGTTGGCAGCGAATCAAGCTGGTCCAGTGGTTTATGTTCCAACTCATAAATCATATTTAGATTTCATTTTAGTAACTTTTGCTTGTTATTGGGCAGGTGTTCCAGTACCTTGTATTGCTTCTGGAGATAATTTTAGATTACCAATAATTGGATGGTTAGCTAGAGAACATGGTGCTTTTTTTATAAAGAGAAAACTTGATGGTGTATCTCAATTGTATAGAGTTATTTTATCAGAATATGTGAGAAATATATTACTCTCTGGTTCTTCAATGGAAGTTTTTATTGAAGCTGCTAGATCTAGAAGTGGAAGAATCTTACCACCAAAATTTGGAATCTTAAATTATGTTACTCGTTCAACATTTGATTCAAATCAACTCTCCAATGTTCAATTTGTTCCTGTTGGAATTTCATTTGAAAAAGTTGTTGATGGAGGATTTTCTAGAGAGGTATTTATTTATTTAATTTGAATTTTAATTTATTTATTTATTTATTTATTTATTTTTCTCTTTCTTCATTTTCCTATTAATTTTTTTTTCTTTTAGTTATTAGGAGTTCCTAAGAAGAGTGAATCATTCTTTGGAATTATTAAAGGATTTATTTCTTCACTTTTTAGAAGCTATGGTGCTACATATGTTAATTTTGGAAAACCATTTTCTTTTCATGAATTTCTTTTAAAACAATCTTTTGAGAATGGAGATGATTCATTTGATTCATTTGACGTTCAAGCAAATACTATTCGTGATTTAGGAACTTATGTTTTAAAAGTTTTTTTTTTAAAAAAAAATGATTATTTTATACAAAAAATTCAATTAATATAGGAAGCACAAAAGAATTGTTTATTAACTGATACTTCAATTGTTGCATTTTTGATTATTACTTTATTTAGAGAAGGAATTGATTTAGATACTTTGAAAATATGTTTTATAGAAATGAAAAAAATGATTACTGAAAGAGGTTACCCTGTCAATGAAAATCAAGATATCAATGAACCTTTAGAACTCATTAAAGATCTCTTAGAAATGAATCCTATCAATAAAACAATTGGACTTCCACAAAAATTAGAATCTATTTTATCTTTATCATTCTACTCAAATCAAGTTTTTCATGTTTTCTTTGGAGAATCTATTTTATTTACTGTTGCTCTTTCCTTTTTGAAACCCAATCTTGGTATTTATTTATTGATTTTTTTTTCTTCTTCTTCAATTTTCTTTTCAATCTGAAAAATAAAATAAAATAAAAATAAAATAGATGCCCATCAAATCACTGAAGAAGAACTACAAAATAGATTTGAAGATGTTTGATTTTTTTTTTTTTTTTCCTTCTTCCCGAAAGCAAATAAAAGAAATTAATCATCTTTAATAGCTTCTTGAAATTTTGAATTCTGAAAATGTTGTAATTGGACCTTATGAAAAGAAAGGATTTTTCCAAAAATGTCTCTGGGAACTCATTAAAATGAAATTATTGTCTCAAGTTGGTGTAAGAACCAATTCATTTTTTTTAAAAAAAAGAAAGAAATGCTAAATGTTAAATTTCTCAAAAATTAAATAGGAGAAAATAGAAATCTCAAAAGATCAAGCTAAAGAACATTATGGAATAATCTTGATCATGCTTCTTAGACCTATTATCGATTCTTATATTATTGTTATTGATAGCTTGAAAAGTTTTAAAGCTCCAATTGAAGGTTTATTTTAATCATTTTTCATTATTATTATTTTATTATTATTTCAAAAAAAAAAAAAAAAAAAAAAAAAAATTGAAAAACTTTTGTAGATAAAATAATTATGGACACTATTCATCAAAATACCCTTCAATTATGGAAAATTGGGCTTCTTCCTTTTGGTGAAACTTGTTCATTAGATATTTTAAAGGTTCATTTTGACTCATTTATTTTTTCTTTCATATAATTAATCCTTCCTTTGATTATTTCTCATACAGAGAAGTTTGGATAGTTTATTAAGACTCGAAGTCATTTCATCAAGGAGTTCAGCTGATCTTTCATCTCAAAGCCAATCTAGAGATCTTGGAAGAGAGACATCTTTCTTGAGAGTTTTTTTTTTTCTTTTTCTTTTATTTATTTATATGAAGGATTTTATTTACTCGTCTTTAAATAGTATTCCAATTCTTCCATTTCACTCTCTGACTCAGGTTTTGACATGTCTCTCTTCAAAATTGAAGTTTAAAAAAGAAGAAGAAAAGGAAAAAGAAAAGGAAAAGAAAAGGAAAAGAAAAGGAAAAAGGAAAAGGAAAAGAAAGAAAGAAAGATTGCTTTAAGTGCTTTATATACACGACATTGAATAATAAATCTGTTTTTTCTTTCTCTTCCTTTAACTCTAGCTCAAGTCAATTAAACTTGGTTCAGAATTCTATTTTTTTTTTTTTTTTTTTTTTTTTAAAAAAGGGGTTTTTGGAAATGAAAAAATAGTTGTTAAAAACTTACACTTTGCTGAGGTCCGCTATAATTTGTATTTCCTTGTTGATAGAGAGCAGGAGTTGAAGAACTATGGTTAGAATTTGGTAAAGGACCTTGATTGGGAGGATAATACTAATATATTTGTTGAAATTAAATAAATTTAAATTAAATAACAAAATTAAATAAATTCTACTTCTTGATTAGGATAAATAGAATAATTTTGATTTTGAGGGGGAGGAGGTTGATATTGGGAATTTGATTGATTGGAATATTGAATTGGTTGATTTGAGTATTGATTTGATGGTACTTTATTTATTGGTGGATCTTGTAATGAGTGAGAAAATTGGTTGGATGATTGATTTGAATATTGATCTGAAGGTTGATTTGGAGGTTGATTTTGGTTTGGAGGTTGATTTGAATATTGATTTGAATATTGGTCATAAGCTTGATTAGAAGGTGAATTTGAGTATTGATCAAGAGGTTGACTTGAATATTGTTGATTAGAATATTGATCAATAGGTTGATTTGGGGTTTGATTTGAAAATTGAGTTGGTGGTTGGTTTGGAATTTGATTGGGATATTGTTGAGAGGATTGATTTGGTGGTTGGTTTGAATTTGGGATGTGAGGAGAATATTGTTGAGGTGGTTGATTGGAAATTTGATTTGAAGGTTGAGGAGAGGAGTATTGATTTGAGTATTGATCATAATTTTGGTTCAAAGGTGGATTTGTGTATTGGTTTGGAGGTTGATTTGAGTATTGTTGTTGTTGAGGAGGAGATGGTTGATTCGTTCCTTGATATTCTGGGTTTGGATATTGTTCAATAATTTGATTTGATTGGTGATTGGTAGCTTGAGAATATTGTGGAGGAATTTGATTTAAATTTTGTTTTGGAGGAGGTTGATTTGAATAATCTGAAGGAGAATATTTTGCATATTGGTTTGAGTATTGATTGGATTGTACAGGTAGATTTGGTTGGTAATCATTGATTGGAGGATACGAAGGAGGACCATCATTTCTTCTAATTTCTAATATTGTTTTTTTTTAAAAAAAATTATAATGATTCAAAATAGTCATTTATGAGAAAAAAAAAAAAAAAAAACCTTGTGTTCGAATATTAGATGAAGGAGCTTTTAGTAAACGATCGTATGTTGTTTTTGCTTTGAGGAAAATTTCGTGCAATTCAATTAATTCATCTATAAAAATTTTAATTAATTCAATAAATAAAAGAATATTGAGAAAATTCAAACTTTTTTTGGCTTCATATTCAGCAATCAATTCAGTTAATTTTGGTTGAATTTGTTGTCCTTCTTGATATAATTCCTATAGGAAAAAAATAAATGAGTTTTTTTGTAGAAAAAAAAAAGAAGAAAAAGAAAAAGAAAAAGAAAAAGAAAAAGACTTGGATTGTTTCATTCTTTGCAATGTTATCTTTTTTGGGATCAATTTCAGAAAGCATATTTAATAACAAAGAAATATTTGCACCATTAATATCATCCTCATTTATATTAGCACTTGGTTTTGATGGTGAAGAATTGGAACTCTTCAAATCTCCCTATTTTTTATTTTATTTTTTTATTTTTTTGAAAAATAAAGAAAGAAAAAAATAGTTTTTTTTAAAAAAACTAACCACACGATTAGAAGGAAATATTCCAACTTGTGATGGTTTGTCCTTCAATCTTCCTTCCCACCAAGAAGTATGAGGTTTTTTGGTGACTTCAATAATATTTCCCTTTTTAAATCCCAATTCACCTTTTTCTTCAGCATCAAAATCAAATAATGCTTGTACAACGCAAAGTACATCATTTGCTTTCTCAGTTGAAGAAGAGTTTGAAGAAGATGTAGATGTTGAAGAATAGGTTGATGTCATCTTTTTTTTCAAAAAAAAAAAAATTATAAATAAGAAGAAAAAGAAAAAGAAGAAAAGAAAAGTTGAAATGAGTGGTATTGATACCTTTTTCTTTGATTCATTTTCTGATAATGATAATGCTAAAGCAAGTTGATATTGTTCCTCTTCTTCTTGTTGTAATTGAGCCTATCATAAAATAATAAAGAAATAATTCAATCATTAAAAAAAAAAGTAATGTGAAAAGTAAAAAATTAAAATAAATACAGATTTTGAAGGTTTGGTTGGATCAGCTGGAAAAGAAACTCCTTGTCTTTTTAAATTTTCATATTCTCTAACAAATACAATGAGAGATGGATCTCCCTCAAATTCAGAAACATTTTCTTGGAAGAATGATAAAATTTTATCTCGAGTAATCATATTGGTTGTCTTTGAAAAACAAGGAAGTTTTTTGTTTTGTTTTTTTTTTTTAAAAAAGAAATATGAATCAAAAGAAGTATTACTCTATCGTTAACAAGCTTTAATAAAGGATTTAAGAATGCTGGTTTTGCAACTTCTCTTTGAAAAACTGTTCTACAATTTTTAATTACTGCATTTGTTACCTATAAAAATTGATGTTTTTTTTTAAAAAAAAATAAAAATCTCCACAATTTCCTTGAAAAATCAAAAATCAAAAAACAAACCCCAATTGCAAGATTTATAACATTTGGATTTCGATGAATGAATCTTTTTGCCAAAGAATTTGCACAATCTCTTGCACTGGAAGAGAAGGGAAAAAAAAAAAATCATTTCACTAAATAATAAAATACAAAAAATAAAACTTACCCAGTTTCATTTCTTGTTACTAACTCGCATAATGCAAGTATTCCACTCCAGTCTTCGTTTGTCAATGTTTCGCTTGTGACTCTCTCTAATGATTATAATATTTTTAATATTTCAAAAAGCATAATAAATTTTTCAAATTTTCAGGAAAGAAAGAAAAAAAATATATATACCAACAAGTTCATCAATTGGGTTCCTTCTCAACATATTATATTTCAAGTCTTTTTTCTCACTTCTAAAACTACTTCTACTACAATATCTAATCTAAAATTTCTTTCAAAGCCTATTTATTTATTTTATTTGAATTTATTTATTTACTTTCCTTCCTTTTCTAAATAGCAATAAAAAAATATAAAAAATAAATACAAATAAAAAATTAACAATAATTTGCCAAAAAATTAATTTTTAAATATTGTCTTGATGAATTATGAATCAAGTTTATAGAACTTCAAATGCAATGGTTTAGAATATTGTTAAATAATGAGTTTGAGCTTTGGGCTTTGAATCACTGATGTTTTCTAATTGTTCTTGGGTTGATTGTTTTCATTTCAACTTGGCTTTTTGATGACATCAGCTCCAAAATTG
>ERZ778024.3162-NODE-3162-length-12455-cov-52.332500_pt1 | contig 12455 bp, 15 predicted proteins | sample MGYA00375754_ERZ778024 | MGnify/ENA primary metagenome ERZ778024 (study PRJEB29350, sample SAMN05389827) | bioreactor metagenome | isolation source: Thiocyanate bioreactor | place: South Africa: University of Cape Town | collected 2014-02-18 ... | reverse complement strand
AAAAAAAAGCAACGACTGTTATACAATAAAAAAAAACAAAAAAAAAACGAGGAAATGATTAATTCCAAGATTGATCGCTAAAGGCACTGGCACGTGCGCCCATCACCTGTGAATTGGCTGGTGGTGTTCGACTGAAACGTGATTGTAGATCTTCGGATTCGCCTCCTGAAGAATCAGGCACATTCGTAGATGAACCACTGTTCATATCATGATGCATAGCAAACGGTAGTTCTAAACGGACAAAATTGTTTCAATCACTCAAATCATTGTAATTCGTTTTCATACCGCCACCAGCTGGTCCATAGTTCAGTCTTTGTTGTAGTTCTTGATGCATGATAAATTCATTATAAGCTTGCTGTTGTTGTGGCGGTGGAGGTGGTGGTGGATGTCCTTGATACATAAAATCGCCTTGAAATCCTTCTAAATAACAAACATTTCAAAAAGAAATTTCTTGAGATTGAACTTCGCCTACTAACCTGGCATATAGTTCATTGCGGGATGAGGCATCATTTCATTGTCATCGAATAATCGTCCGGGTGCCACTCGTCGATAGTAATGTCGTCGTGGTCCGCCACATGTAATCGATTGTTTAATGCGTCGTTCTTTCGATCGACGATTCTGAAACCAAACTTGTATAACACGCATAGCTAGACCGGTTTCACGAGCTAATTCTTCTCGAATGTGTCGTGTCGGTTTGGGTGTTGCTGCAAATGCTGATTTCAATTGTTCTAATTGTTTGGTTTTAATTGTCGTGCGTGGACCACGTTTTTTCGGTCCATTGGAATTTCCATTATCTGTATTATCGAGATTTAATTTTTTCTGATGATAAGACGATGATGTCGATGAACATGTACTTGATGAATGATTGTTTTTATTGTTATGTGTTGTTGTTAAACATAATTGATCATCATCTTTCCCGTCCAATGAACAATCGGACATATGCATATCACCTTCATCGTCTTTCAAACAATCGGATGAACTTAAATTTGAATTTGGTGTTGATGTTGATGGTTGAAGATGTTGTGATTTAAATGACGAATTTTCTTTATCATAGTCGGTTTCATTTTTAATTTTACAATCATTTTCATTTTCATCATGATATTTCATTCGAGCAGTGAAATCTTCTTTACACATAAAACGATTATCATGCGTCAAATGTATTTCTTCGCCTGTATTCACTTTACGTAAACATAAACAACATTTATAACAATCCCAATGATACAATTGATCCCAAGCAGTTAAATAATATTCACCACGTTGAATTTCTTGAAAACAACCGGAACATTGTCGAGTCCAAAAACGTCTACAAACAATTCGTATTCTTTCTTATTTGTTTTTTCTTAAATTTTCTTCGTCGTTTTACCGATAGAAATCTTGCTGGCAAAAGAGTTTACCATCACGTGAATAACATTTTTCTGTTAATCGTTGATGACATTCTGAGCAGCGTAGACAGTGTTCATGCCAAAGACGATCTGAAACTTCGTATATCCACTGATCTAGAATAGGTTCTTGACAAGCAGCACAGGCTGAAAACGTCATCTAAATTAAAAACACAGATTTTCTTGTTAATCTTTAAATAAACGAATAATGAAGAAAAGCTTTTTGAAATAGAAAAAGTCAGACGATACGTAAATTGATTCTTTACTTCTTTGCATTTTTTTTTAATTCTATTTTAATAACAACTAATGCGATACGTCTTTGTCCATCAATCTGATTAAAAATCTCAATCAAAAATAACTAGAATCAATAATTACTGATCTATCTCTTCGAAATATTCTCATTCAATCGCGATGAATAGAAATATAACGATAGATATACACGAACGTACGTATATTTCTATTCATCTATGGTTATTTCATGCTTGGATGATGCATGGAGAAGCAAAACAGAGCAGATAGTATGTTTGCTTGACACATTTCATGGTAGAGAGAAAATGAAGAAAAAAAGGAGGAGAAGGTGAAGACGTATGATTCGAAAGTAACTGTAAAAAAAACGCATAGAAAAAAATATATATAGTATTTCTTCTTCTTTTTTTTCTCTCCCTCTCTCTCTCTTTCTGTGCTTGTAATCGACAAGAATAGTGAATGATTTGAAAAAGATAAAACTTTGGTTAGAAGCCAATTATTTGTTCATTGACTAGCCACTCGAATTTTGCAATTATAAACTACATTGGTTTCTTCTCGACCGTCGAACGCTGCTGCAACAGAAAAAAAACTCACCGAAAATCTTTACTTTCTCTCTCTCTCTCTCTCTCTTTCTCTTTCACATTCACGTCTTTTTATTCGATATCAACAGAGAAAAGAAAAGTAAAACGACTGATGATCTTAAAGTTATTCGTCAATCTGTACAAATGCTTACTTTAATTCATCAAATATTATTTTGATTATGTAGTAAGACGAAGATCTCCAAACACAGGATCAGGTAGACAGAGAAATTGAGTAAGAGAGAAGGTGTTGTATGTTTCTCTTTGAAGGAGAACAAGAAAAAAAATACAAGTACACACACACGCACTCTTTCTCTTGCTGACAAGAAAAAGAAATAGTTCGCTTCTATTGGATGTCGTCATTTCTTTTGCGTTTGTTTGTCGACGAACCCTGTCGAGAGAGAACGAGAAAGAGGAGAGAGAAAAAAAAGAAATGCAAGTAAAGGAACGATCAAATATACAGAGAAAATGATGCGGATGATGATACGAAAAAGAAATCAACCAACCAAATAATAGAGTAGAATAGTTCTTTTGTTAGATTAGAAGAGCAAGAAGAAGAAAAAAGTATGAGGAATTCCGCTGAATACACACATACACACTCTCACACAGTATATTCGTGTTTGTTCGATTTCCATAATTATCATATTGACTAATTTGTGAAGAGAAAAAGGGATGGGATCTGGTTTACTATCGAATTGTTTATTAGAATGAAGAAGTTTTTCTTTAATTAACAGAATACCAGACATGATCAGATATAAATAAACATTGAGAAGAGACATAATATCTATCTTCATCATCATTCGTTCGCTCTATTTTTGATTTCCTTTCTCATACAAAAAAAAAAAAGAAACGTTCACTATATTTAATTATGATGTGTTTGACAGGTACTAGTTGATAAGACAACGAAGTCAATATGAATAGACGAGAAAAATGGGAGTTTTCATTGATATGCATATGTTTCGAACATATACATTAAAGAAGACAATATGTGTTTGCAGTTTCTCTATCAATCAAGTAAAATAATAATTATGATTGTTCTAGCAGGGGCAAATACATTTGTTTCTTTGATTTATCATCTTCGAAGCTTTTCTCTTTTGTTTATTATGTTTAAACTATTGCGAATTATTTATTCGACACTTATCATCGACCGACAGCCTTGAGCATTTTGTTTTTTTTCGGTAGTTTTCTACGTGTAATTAGATTTCGGTTTGATTTTAATATGAAAAAAGCAACGAAAAACGGCAAACATAAGTCAATGACGTAAGATTAACATCTGTGATTCACATGAACAGATGGAATCATTCGAAGAAATTCGATTCGAATGATTATATTTGCTATGTACACTTGATCATTATGAGTTACTTGGGAGATTAGACGATTTGTGACAAACAAACTATTGGTGATCACCACCAACACCGAGATGATATTGACATAGAACATAAAAAAAAATAACATGTTCGATCTGGTGATTAAATATTGACTATATGGCAATAGGAAGTATTCGTAGTTCGACAAAATTGATCAAATATAAGAAGAGGAAAAGGAAAGTTTTAGAAAACTATTTTTTGTCTGTATGCCTTGAGGCTGCTATTCATCTGCTATCACAAGGAATTCGATGCTTTCGGTTCTTTTTTTTTCTGTCGTACGTTGTGTATCAAGTGTCCCTATCGAATAAGTTTAATCAGCTTAGAAAATATCAATCAACATATCATCTTTGCTTAGATCTAACACAACCAACTTTTCTTTTCTCCTCTTCTTCTTTTTTTTAATTAAAAAAAACACGGGAGGCTGATTCTGTCCGTCACATACATATAAACATCAAAGATATAGTAATTTTTTTTTTTCTGAAGTTGTCATTGAGAACTCTTTTTCTTTGAATACAGTCGAATGCTGATTGAAGTTCATACTGCTGATGTCTCATTCTTTTTTTTATCCTATGATAAAGAATAGAAAGATGTTGATGGTGATGACGGTGATAGTTGTAGTAGTGGTTGCTTGAAAATATTTGCTTCATTAATTTTTCAATTAGCCGCACGATGGACACGCCATCATCGTTCGCGTGTGCATGTATACAGATAAGGTTTCTATTGGTGTGTGTGTGTGTGAAAGAGAAAGTGTGAGCCTAGAGGACATATGAAAAGAAATGAAATCGACTTCTGCTTGAACACGTTTCGAAGAAACGAGATCGAGATTGGAAATACGCACACGTATTGAAAAACAAAGTAATTCAATATATCGTAAATAACTGTTCGAGTTGAGAAAAAAGAAAAAAATATTATCGAATTAAAAGATCCAATCATCAATTGAATGCCATTGACATCGATTCTGTCGATCATCATGATCTATATATGCATAAACACGCAATTGTGAAGTGCCAAAAGACATGTCTCTATTCTTTTCTTTAACAATGTGACTGCATAGAGAACAAAAATTGAAATTCTCGGGAGATATAAATTGAGACTCAAAACAGAAGCAACAGTCGACAAGAAAACGAGATGAAGAATGTTACCCCGTGAGCATCTTCAATTCTAATATGAATAGTTAATGAGTAGACGAACATCGAACATCTAAATGCAACGATGAGAAAAGAGCAAATTTTAACCCAATTTATTCTCGTCTTTCTTCATTGAATGCATAGTTGTGAATAACTGTATATCAATTATGATTAGAATACAATGAAGTAAATCATTTATATATGAACATTCTTTTGACAAGACGAAACATTTACATATTATAATCATCATCATCATCATCATCGTTTAAATATCGGTAAAATGATCGTATTATGCCGATGGAATATTTAAGTACTATTCCGTTAGTTGCAAAGGGCACGTTATACTTCATATAGGAAAATGAAGGCAAAAAGAATTTTTACGTCATCAATGTCCTTATTTTAAGTTTTCTTCGATTTCAGTACGTACTTAAAAGTTACCGCGTTGTTTTTACGAGCATCAGGCGATATTTATTTATACGAAAATTCAGCGCACACTTGCTTTGATGAAATTGATTAATAATATTGTTTTTCTTTCTCAAGAGTTGCCCGTATTTAAATCATATTCGAATTCGAAAAGAATGAAACACAAAAATCAAAAGAACAATGAAGTCGTCAACTATTGGATGGAAAAAACATAAACCTGAAGAAATTGAGATGAGCGATAGGAAAGACAACAAACCGAATCGTCTCATTATAAAAGTGAGGAAGTTTCTTTAACGAATTCAGATAAAGTGGAGTTAGAGTTTGATACTTAGACTGCACTATCAAAACGACTACGCAAACAACAAGAAGATCAAGATCCAAAAAATAAGCAACCTACTAAACAAGATGATCCACAAAAGAATCTATTTGTCAAAGTTGCCAGTAAACCTAATCCATATCAGCCAGTAAAGCCAAAGAATACTTCAAATAATCTGTATGTATAGTATTATAGGGTCATTGGTTCTGATTCTAACACTAATCTATTTTTTTTTTGTTAGAATTCAAGTCATTAGAGAACGTGTAATGTGTAGTAAACGAGCAGTAGTTGCAACGGGTTTTATTATTGGTTTAATACTTCTTGCTGCTGGTGTGTCTGCTGGAATTGTATTCACGGTTATTAAAACAGACAATTCATCTTCATCTGATAGCAGTAATCTGAATTTAGGTATTTCACTTTAGTTTATTATTGCTTTGGAATTGACCGAATGCTTTTCTTTTTTATTTTAGCGGTAGGAACAGCAACAGAATTACCTATGAGTACCATTGTTACAGGTAGTCAAAGTGGATCACCTTGTTTATCGTCAACGTACACGTCAATCAATGATCCATCAAGAAATTATAATTATACTGGTAGTCAAGGTACATGTGACGATGGATACCCGTTTGCAAATGCTAATGGTGGTGCTTGGATTCGTTTTGAAGGTTCTGGTGGTACACAAATACCAACCTGGTCGATTGATATCAATCACTGTGGCGGATATTTAGGTATATGGAGTAATGATACGCTACCTACCGTACCGGGTGTGCCAAAGAATATAACACTATGCTCAAGCACTCTTGCAGGTATATGCATAGTAGTATTTGATGGAGCTGCGGTCTATTGTACTGGTTCTTATTATGTTTACTTTTTGCCACCAGCATATATTTGTAAATCACGTTATTGCACTGTTTGATTGTTTGTTTTATTCACTAAATTATATTAATAAAAATATATTCTTGATATTATACGTCAGGAATAGAATAACAAAAAAAAATTGATTAAAAAAAAGAAAAGAAACCGAATTAATCAATTTTTGTCCTGAAGAGTGTCTGATTTAAATAAGGCTGAAATAAAAAAAAAACAATGTATTATTAAAAACCAAACGAATAGACGTTTCATGGCTACAACACCGAATCGTTTTCATATAACAGTAAGATATCGCTTTATTTATGAATTTATAAATGAAAGGACGAATAGACTGCACACCCTAATTCTCAAATTGATTCATCGGATGCATTTACCAGTGAAACTATATCTTATCGATCATTGAAGTCAACAAAACTTTCAACAAAATCGACTAATAGTTCAAAGAAGCCATTGTGTAATACACGAACAAAAGTTACTGCATTTATCATAGTTGGTTTTCTGCTAATCTCAGCTGTTGTGTCTGCTGCAGTTATATTTACTGTTATCAAACCAAATAGTTCCTCTTCATTTACCAATAGTAATCAAGATCTAGGTATTGCACTTTAGTTTATTATGACCTTAAAATTCAGTACATTTTTTCATGATTTCCGTAGCATTACTATCGACGCAATTCCCTGCGAGCACTATTATTACAGGTAGTCAAAGTGGATCACCTTGTTCACCATCGACATATACATCGATCAATGATCCATCAAGGAATTATAATTCTACAGGTAGTCATGGTAGTTGTGACAATGGATATCCATTCGTGACTAATGGTAGTGGTGCTTGGATTCGTTTTGAAGGTTCTGGTGGTACAAAAATACCAACATGGTCAATTGATATAAATCATTGTGGTGCATATTTAAGTGTATGGAGTAATTCTACGTTACCAGCAACAGTCAATATAATGACGAATATCACCTTATGCAGTAATACAATGGCTTTAATATGTCCTTGGGTAATAAGGGCATCTGTAATTTACTGTCCCGGTAATTATTATGTTTACTTTCTACCATCATTGCCTATGTGCAAAGCTCGTTATTGTACGGCGTGATTTTTTCTTTCTAATAAATCGAAGAAAAAAATATTATCTTGATATGTTAAGTTGAATCCTTTCATTTTCTTTTTATTTCATTTGGATACAGAGAAAATAAATATTGAAATTGATTGCTACGGATGCTCGAAAGTATAAAAGCAGATCGAAAAACCAAAAAATGATTAAATAAAAACAAACGAACAATGAATTCCACCGTAATCAAATGGGGCAAATCAGCACCTAATGATGTCGATATAGCGCATAAAAATAACAAACAACCAAAACGTCTAATTATAAAAGTAGAATTATTTTTTAAGATCTTTCGAAAAAAAAAACAAAATGATATTGATTGATAAATAGACAGCATTATCAAAGGATAGACGACAACAACAACGAGACGAAGAACAAAACAAGAGAAATACTACGAATAAACCGCAACGGAAACACGATGTACGATTTAATACACTGGCTAGTGAAGCCAAGTTTTATAAACCTTTGGAATCAACAAACACGGAATCTGTCTTACAACCAAAATCGCGTGCAAATGATAAGTATGGAAAGCAATCTCTGTTCTATTGGTATCTCAAAAATTTGTTTCTATTTAGAATTTCAATCTATAGACAAAGAACAGTTTGTAGCAGTCGAGGAGCACTTGCAACATTCTTCATAGGAGCTTTGATTCTCATTGCTGCTGGTGTAGCTGCCGCAGTTGTATTTACAGTTATCAAAGCAGATGATTCATCTTCATCTTCATCCGACAGCAGTAATCAGAATTTAGGTATCTGCTTTTCATTTTGTTTATCATCCAGTAAGTAAATAAAGCTTCTTTTTGATTTTAGCGGTAGGAACAGCAACAGAATTACCCATGAGTACTGTTAGTGTAGGCAGTCAAAGTGGATCACCTTGTTCATCATCAACGTACACATCAATCAATGATCCATCAAGAAATTATAATTATACGGGTAGTCAGGGTACATGCGACAATGGTGATCTGTTTACACCTGCTAATGGTGGTGCTTGGATTCGTTTTGAAGGTTCTGGTGGTACACAAATACCAAGCTGGCCGGTTGATCTAAATCACTGTGGTGCATTTACTGCTTTCTGGAGCAATAGTACACTAACAACAACAACGAATGTGATGCAGAATGTTACACTATGTGCTAATGGTGCTAGTACAGTATGTGTTTGGGTCTTAAAAGCATCTGCAATATACTGTCCTGGTAATTATTATGTTTACTTTCTGCCACCAATATTATCTGGATGTAAGGCACGTTATTGTACTGCTTAATTCTGCTTTGATTTTTCGTTTTCCGAATAAATTCTATATATCCTTTTACTTTTCACCTTGAAAACAACAACAACAAATGCGAATAATGAGTAAATAAACGAAAACTTCAACGAGTTCGCATAGAACTATCGCAGCTATTGTAAGACATCATGCATATCTTAAAATAATCAATCGAACGAGAAAAAAAAATGAAATGAATTCATTAAAATTTCCCTCGAATGTGTGTGTGTGTGTGTCGTATTGAAATAGAACTGATTTTCAAATACGTCATTGTATTAAAAATAAAACAGAAATGAATTCGGTAGCAATTGCATGGAGTAAACAAGCGTCGAATACAGTTGAGATTTCGAATGACAAACCTACAAAGTCAAAACATCTTCATAAAAAAGTAGGACATTTTTCTTCGAGTATAACAGAGAGAGAAGCTTTAATGACATAATTAGAATGCATCATCAAAACACAAACGACACCGAGAACATAAAAACATCGAACAAAAATCATCACGAAATGTTCAGTTCGATAAAATCGTTAGTGAAGTAAACTATTACGAGCCTTTAACATCAACAAACTCAATATCCACATTGAAACCAGTAAAACACTCAACTCTTCAGTATGTATACTATATTTTTACTCTTTACTTGTGAGTAAACAGTTTATATTTTTTAAAATTAGCATTCAAGTCTTCAAAGATCGAAGATGCTGTAGTACACGAGCAGCAGTCGCAACATTTATTATCGTTGCTTTACTTCTTATTGCTGCTGGTATATCAGCTGGCGTTGTATTCAGTGTCATCAAAGCAGATAATTCTTCTGCATCTCAAAACAATCATGCAGATTTCGGGTGTAAGTTTTAATTTTGTAGCATTCTGAAATAAACTAAATTGTTTCAAAATTTCAGCAGTGGCAGTAACAACAAAACTACCTGTGAGTACTATTAGCGTAGGTAGTCAAAGTGGATCACCTTGCTCATCATCAACATATACATCAATTAATGATCCATCAAGAAGTTATAACTATACTGGCAATCTGGGTGCATGTGATGACGATTATCCATTTGTAACGAGTAGTGGTGGTGCTTGGATTCGTTTTGAAGGTTCTGGAGGCACTAAAATACCTTCATGGGCAACCGATTCGAATCATTGTAATGCAGTCTTGACAGTTTGGGCGAACACTACGTTACCAACAGCAGTGAATGTCATCGTGAACGGTACCACTTGCATTAGTGGTATCGCTATAGGATGTATTTCTGCTCAACCAATGTCAGTGATATATTGTCCAGGTAACTATTATGTTTATTTATTACAACCGGTATTGGTTTGCAAAGCACGTTATTGTACGATTTGATGTTTTTTCATTTTTTTTCAAATAAATAATATAAACAATAAGAAATTTTAGTTCAGCTTCTATGCTCTATCTTTGACATTTCAACACCTTTTTACATATGTAACCAATGATATTAATTCGCTGTCTTGTGTTCTTGAGAGAGACGAAGAAAATCAATTTATTTTATCGAGTGTCTTATTTAAATAAGAAAACAGCTAAAAAACTTATTATTCAAAAGAAGAAACAATGGATTTGACGACTACTGAATGTAACAAACAAACAACTAGTAAAGTTCGATTTACTGATACGAACAAAGTGAAATCAAAACGTCTTGTTATACAAGTAAGAAAGGCTTCAATTCTATTGAAGAGTAAGGAAACATGAAATTGTCGCTAGACTGCGTTATCCAAACGAATACGTCAACAACTGCAACTACAAAAAAATCAAGAAACACTCGACGAACAGAAGTCACAGTCTATTCAAATTCACTCGTTCTTAAATGAAAGTGATACATTTCAACTTCCAAAATCAAAAAAGTCCATATTAAAACGACCAACGAATTCAAATCAACAGTCTGTTATCTTTTCTGCTCTGACACTAAACCTAACGAAAAAAAGGATTTGTTTTAGAATTCAAATCTTCAAAGAACGGGTAATCTGTAGTACACGAGCAGTAGTGGCAACATTTATTATTGTTATTTTACTTTTGATTGGTGTGGGTATATCAGTAGGAGTTGTATTCGCTACTATCAAATCTGATAAATCATCTTCATCTGACAGCAACAATCATGAATTTTCAAGTATCTACATAGTTATAGCTTATTATTGTGTACAGATGAATAAAATTTCGTATGATTTTAGTGGCAGCATCGGTAACACAATTACCGATGAGCACTATTATTACAGGTGATCAAAGTGGATCACCTTGTTCATCGTCAACATATACATCAATCAATGATCCATCAAGAAATTATAAGAATATTGATAGCCAAGGTACATGTGACAATGGTTATCCGTTTATAACGAGTAACGGTGGTGCTTGGATTCGTTTTGAAGGTTCAGGTGGCACAAACATACCAACATGGCCGATTGATATAAATCACTGTGGTGGATATCTGAGTATTTGGAGCAATACTTCCTTACCAACAGTTATGAATGCGTCGACAAATATAACATTGTGCTACTCTAATTATCTTAATTCGTGTCACTTGATACAAGAAGCGCCTGTAGTATACTGTCCTGGTGGTTATTATGTTTATTTTTTACGACCAGTATATTTTTGTAATACGCGTTATTGTACGGCTTGATTGGCTTTTTTTTTAAATATAAGATTTTGTTTTCAAAGATTAGCAGTGACTATGAAATTTCTAGTTGAAGAAACATCAAAAAATTGATTAATTTATTATTCGAGTGTATTTTTTTATTTAAAAAAAGAACGAAAAAACAATTCATTTGATAGCTATCGCAATGGAGAACGAGACATTGAAAAAAGTTCAGTTCACTGATGGAAACTCCACGAAACAAAAAGGTCTTGTTATAAAGGTAATTAAGAGATTTTTAAATTCTATTCAAAAGTGAGAAAACGTGAAATTGTTACTAGACTGCATTATCCAAACGAATACGTCAACAACTGCAACTACAAAAAAATCAAGAACCACTCGACGAACAGAAGTCACAGTCTATTCAAATTCACTCGTTCTTAAATGAAAGTGATACATTTCAACTTCCAAAATCAAAAAAGTCCATATTAAAACGACCAACGAATTCAAATCAACAGTCTGTTATCTTTTCTGCTCTGACACTAAACCTAACGAAAAAAAGGATTTGTTTTAGAATTCAAATCTTCAAAGAACGGGTAATCTGTAGTACACGAGCAGTAGTGGCAACATTTATTATTGTTATTTTACTTTTGATTGGTGTGGGTATATCAGTAGGAGTTGTATTCGCTACTATCAAATCTGATAAATCATCTTCATCTGACAGCAACAATCATGAATTTTCAAGTATCTACATAGTTATAGCTTATTATTGTGTACAGATGAATAAAATTTCGTATGATTTTAGTGGCAGCATCGGTAACACAATTACCGATGAGCACTATTATTACAGGTGATCAAAGTGGATCACCTTGTTCATCGTCAACATATACATCAATCAATGATCCATCAAGAAATTATAAGAATATTGATAGCCAAGGTACATGTGACAATGGTTATCCGTTTATAACGAGTAACGGTGGTGCTTGGATTCGTTTTGAAGGTTCAGGTGGCACAAACATACCAACATGGCCGATTGATATAAATCACTGTGGTGGATATGTGGGCATATGGAGTAATACTACATTGCCAACAGTGATTAATATGCCGACACCGATAATGCTTTGTGTAGATTTTGGTAGTTATGAGTGCTATAGTATGTCACTCGCGTCGACAATCTTGTGTCCTGGGAACTATTATGTTTAT
>ERZ778024.3155-NODE-3155-length-12475-cov-7.231804_pt1 | contig 12475 bp, 8 predicted proteins | sample MGYA00375754_ERZ778024 | MGnify/ENA primary metagenome ERZ778024 (study PRJEB29350, sample SAMN05389827) | bioreactor metagenome | isolation source: Thiocyanate bioreactor | place: South Africa: University of Cape Town | collected 2014-02-18 ... | reverse complement strand
AATAAGGAATAAGGAATAAGGAATAAGGAATAAGTAATTTATAATTTAGTATTGTGAATTATAAATATAAATTAAATAAGTATAAATTGATTATTATAAAATGAGTGTATAGCTAGAACAAAGAAAGTGTTAAATTTGAAAAATAATAATATTATGGGATAATTTTAAACATAGAAAAGTAGTATGAACGATACTAATACAACTGATTCGACCGTATTTTTTAGTTCATGTTTAAATGCACCTCAAAAAGATTTAATATATATAAATAATGTAGTTGGAAATGTGTCTAATATGAAATATATGTTGAGTGGAAAATGGAGAAATGAAGTATCAACATATGTATTATCAATAATGATGAGTATTTTTGTATTTTTGTGTGGTATATCTATTATATGTCTTTTTTTGGTGAAAAAATATAGAAAAGGAGAAACATCAACAGATAGAATAATGTTATTTTTTAATTTAAGTAATGTAATTATATTTATGTTATTGTCATTGCTTGGTTGGTCAACAAACACTTTTTTTATGGCAGCTGTACATAACTCGATAGAAATGTTTTTATGCATAATAATATTTAGAAAATATTACAAATTCTTGCAAAATCATAAACGTATTTATATGGCAATTAAGGATTTTGCCTTTTTTCTATCTTTTATTTTATGTCTACCCCATCTCATTATAGTAAATTTCGAAATAAATACTTATCTTAAAATGCCAGGAGGTGTTACTGATATTATCCTTTTTATCATATGTATTATTGGGTATATTAAATATATTATTTATCTAGTGAAACAATTTTCCTTAAAGAAAAACGTACCTATAATAAAACATACTCATTTCTGGATGATAAATAATATTTTTGCTCATACCTTGACCGTTATTTTTACTTTTCTTTCTTGTGAAATAACTATCTTTCATATTATCTGTATTATTATCGGTACATTTTTTATGAATCTTTTTGGTGTTATTTATTGTATTGTAAGTCTCAGAGAAAAATCTCATCCTCCTTCCCACGATAACATTTCTTCCTTTTTATCTTTTTATAGATTCTCTAATTAATATACTTATTTCTTACTTTTCTTATCATATAATATTAATATAATGATAATAATGATAATAATGATATTAATATAATAATGATATTAATATATTAATAATATTTATATAATAATATTATTAATATAATCATAATAACGATATTTATATAATGATATTTATATAACGATATTTATATAACGATATTTATATAATGATATTTATATAATGATATTTATATAAATACATTCCCATAAATTTATCAATAAATGAATAGCTTATATTAGTTATTTATATCAATAAAAATATATAAAATTATGTAAAATTATGTAAAATTATGTGAAAATACATTTATAGTATTGGGTAAAGTGGGGAATTGAAAAATATTAATATTGAGAAATTTAATTAACGGATGAGTTGTTATTAAAAGAAAAATATGTTTGTAATAAATATATATAACGAAAGTTCTGTTGTTACAAACGACGAAGTCAAAATAATGATAGCAGGATGTGAATTATTGCTGCCAATTTTATGTGAAAAGTGGTCTATTTTAGTGCCTTCTATACAATTTATAGAGGGAAATCCATTGAATAGTTCAAATAATTCAGCATTTGTTATGTTGGATAACAGTGACCAAGTAGGAGCATTAGCATATCATACAGAAAAAAATAATGTAGTAGATGGTTATATATTTTGTAAAACAATACTTGAGAATGGAGGAGTAAAATTTTATAAAGATAATAATACACAAACAATAGCTTCAGCGTTATTTCATGAATTAGCAGAAACAATAATAGATCCTACGTGCAATATATGGTGGGATGATTTTAAAGGTACTTTATATTCGGCCGAAATATGTGATCCAGTACAAAATGGTATAGTATCAGTAAACGTAGATAATTTACAAATAGGATTATCAGATTTTATATATCCATCTTGGAAAGATACTCAATCACCATCTAATTCAAATATTCAATTCAATTATTTGAATACTCTTAAATCACCTTTTACACTTGATAATGGTGGCTATTGTGTTATTCGTAATAAATATGGAAAACAATCACAAATCACAAAATATAACACATTGCCCTGGATTTTGGAATATAAAAAGCTTTATTCACGGGTCTCTTTGCGCCTAAAATCTTTTAGATCTCCTAAATGCATTATTTTATAGTCATTCATATTTTTTCTTGTTTTCTTCTATCTTCATTTCTCCTATCTTTATTTCTCTTATCTTGTTTTGTTTTCTCCTATCTTTATTTCTCTTATTTTGTTTATATTATTTATATTTATACTATCTTTATACTCTGGTTATTTATACCACATTGTTCACATTTGTCAATATTATATTCATCAATTAGCAAGTATTGAGCATGTATATCTCCTGCCTCACAAATAACTGAAACAGGACAAATATCTTCATCACATGTTATACATTTAATATATTTTTCGGGTAAAGATGGATTTACATAAACACAACAATTATGTGCTGTTATATGTAATATTAAAAACATTAATACGATTAACGATAAAATCTTCATTTTATCATAGCTCAACAAATGTTAAATAAAAACATTTTTATTTAATATTTCTCTTTAATTAATAACGTGTATTGTAACATAATAACTAATATGACAAATATATTTGTCAGTAAATATATTTAATGTAAAGCATTTTCGGAGTGTAAAGTTTAATTAATATTAAGATAATATTAATAATATAAAAGAAATTAAAATAGCTAAATAATACAGAAATATTAAGAAAATAGAATAAAGTTTAGATATTTATTAATAACATATGAAATGTTAATAAAAACATTTATGAGTACATTATCACAAAGATAATAAATAAAGAAAAGATAAAAATATATTTGTGAAGAAATCTTCATAAATGTATTTTATAGTTAGAAGAGAAAAATACGTTTATAAAATAGGGTATCGTAAATGTATTTATAAAAATGGAAAAGGGGGCGAAAAGAAGAAAATATGAAAACAGATAGCTTATGAAAAGATTTATTTATTATAAGAAACAATATTATGATCGAAATAAAATTTATCAAATATAGAATTCGGATTAGGATTGTAGTAATTTTTAGTGGACCATGTATAATAAAATGATTCTGGATTTTTGTATAAATAAGCAAGAGAACCATTAAAAGTTTGACATATATGATAAGATCTTTGAAAATTAACAAGACGATATTCTAAGTTATATCTTTCCAAATATGGTATGTTACATATCATTATCTCTGCATGAAATCTTGGTAGTTCTTTGTACATATAACCATTATATCCTTTACTATGAATCCATTTACCTAATTGTAAATCATATAGTAAATGAGATTTTCTACTAATTACTTTATTATTTAACAAAGGAAAACAATATTCAAAAAGTTTATGTGGATAGTCGTTATGTTTATTCCTTAAATATTCAAAAGTTTCATATGCATCAAAGTTCAATAAACCTATATCTTTTTTTACTTCAAACGATATTATTTTTCCACCTAACGATCTTCCTATTTCTTTATCAAAAGCATACCAAGATGCCGTTCGTTCATCTGCAAAATAACTTGGTTCTTTTAATTTTATATTATCCCCTATATTTGCACTTGTTCCATGATATATTATACTTCCTTTTTTTAGAATTGCTTTTATTTTTCCTTGTATCTCTATTCTTTCCTTCCAACTTTGTGTTTTTATTTCTCCTTTTTTCACTATTTTTTCCATCCAATCCTCTACTTTTATATCCTCTTTCTCTCCTTCTACTCCCCCTTTCTCTTTTTTTATACTTTCCTGTATTACTTCTATTCTTACTTCTTCATCTATCTTTATCTTATCCTCTTCCTTTACAGTTTTCTTTTTCTTTATACTTTCCTGTATTACTTCTGTTCTTACTTTTTCATCTATCTTGTTCTTTTCATCTATCTTGTTCTTTTCATCTGTTTTGTTCTTTTCATCTGTTTTGTTCTTTTCATCTATCTTTAGCTTACCCTCTTTTTTTATATTTTCCTGTATAGCTTCTATTCTTACTTTTTCATCTATCTTCTTTTCATCCATTTTTTCTTGAATTTTTATATCTTTATTTTCTTTCTTTTGCATATTTGAATTCTCTTTCAAATCAGTATATTTACTTTGTTTCCTAATCCTATTTTGTGTTTTTGCTTCTTTTATATTATCATCATCGCTTTTCTTCTTGTTAATTGTTTCGACCTTACCATTGTCAATTTTTGATGTGCCAGTATTTTTTATATTTTTATCATCTTGTCTAATGTTTGTATTTGTCTCATTAATATTATAATTAATACTATCATCGTTAATATTATCATTGTAGTTAATAATTTCTTCTATTTCTACATTGTTATTTATTTCTTTTATTATCTTCACTTCTTGTTTAAAACTAACGCTATTGTCTTTTAATATTTCTGAACAAATACTCTCCAATATATTATTTTCTTTATTTTCTCTATTTTTTTTCCTTTCATTGCGTTTTTCTTTGTTTCTTTTATCCTTATTTATCTTTTCTTTTGCTTTTTTATTACTTTTATCTATTTTATCTATATTCTTATCATTAATATTTTCATTATCCATATTAGTTTGGTCACTTAACTTCTTATTGCTCATCTTTTCATCACCTAACTTCTTATTGCTTAGCTTTTCATCACCTAACTTCTTATTGCTTAGCTTTTCATCATCTAACTTCTTATTGCTTAGCTTTTCATCACTTAGCTTCTTATTGCTTGTCTTTTCGCCACTTAGCTTCTCGTTGTTCGGCTTTTCATTGCTAATATCTTCATTATTTATATTTTTATCTATCTTGTTATCTTGTATTAAAAATATACTATTTATGCTATTATGCATATCTTTATTTATTTTTTTTTCTATGTAATTTTCATATCTATTATTCACAGAATTATTCACAGAATTATTCACAGAATTATCCATATAATTATCTGCATAATCATCTATAGAATTATCTGCATATTCATCTATAGAATTATATACAGTATTATCTATTGTATTATCCATAATATTATCCATATTATTATCCATATTATTATCCATTGTATTATCCGTATTATTATCCATATTATTATCCATTGTATTATCCATTGTATTATCCATTGTATTATCCATTGTATTATCCATATTATTATCCATATTATTATCCATTGTATTATCCATTGTATTATCCATTGTATTATCCATTGTATTATCCATTGTATTATGTAGTATATTAGGAGTTGAAATTTTATTGGTATTTAAATCATTAGAAGTCGTATTATAATAGAGAGTATGAGAATCGATATTATCGCTAATATAGGAAAGTGAATTAGTATCACTTACAATATGTGAAACGACATCAATTATTGGTGGATAGGATGAATTTTCCATGGAATTGTTTTTTATGGGATTTTTTATTTTTTAACTTGTGGTATCTTTTTTAAATCTATAATATAAACATAGAATAGTACTATTAAACTAAAAATATATTGTTATAAACAGTTTTGTTTTTAATATTAAATAGTATTTTAATATTAAAAAATTAGAGTATCCAATAAATTATCTAGTTCAATTACCCAGTTTTGTTGATATAAATTATATACATTTACTTCACCTAAATTATTTGTCATATAGTGATAGTATATTCGTGTTTTGTATAGATAGATTATATTTTGATTAGAAATAAATTCTATCAATAAATCATTAAAGGGACCATCTGAATCGGCCAACATATCATTCATAATATCAATAAGCTCACCATAAAATAATGTTTTATAAAAATTAACTCCAATGTCTGGGATGATATCTATATTGCCTAATTCTACTTCATCTCCATCTCTTAATATAATATAAAAATTAATTTTAACTATATTATTTATTGGAATTATATCTATTCTATCGGTTGTAATTATATTCATTTTAATAAGCTAAATAAATAATAAAAAATATTCGCAATATTTTTTATTATCTTATTTTATTATTTTTTATTTTCTCTATTCCATAAACCTAAAAATCGTAAAATCTTTTTATTAACTTAAAATATTATTAATTTTTCCTAAAATAAGTGTTTATGTTATTTTAGAAATTATATTATTTAAGTGTTATTAAAGGTGTTGGTATCATTTAAGTCATTTGTATCATTTAAGGATTATGTAGTTTAGGATTTATATAGCCCTTTTAAGTGATTAATAAATGGAATTTTGTTTTGTATCTGTTATTATATGATAAACTATGTTTAAACAAAATTTATCATAAACAAAATTTATCATAAACAAAATTTATCATAAACAAAATTGTGTAATTTGCTATATTTATAAAAAGGTGATAAAATTCTGTCCAATACTTATGAACAAAATTATTATTTAAGGAATAAAAATATATTATCCGCTATAGTATTAATATTGAACTATAATAGAGGGGATTTAAAATATTATCCTACGCTTAATATAAAAAGAGAAAATATTTTACTGGTTTACATATGTATTGAAGAGTATAAATATTATACTGTGTTGTGTTGTGTTATATTAAATAAATACGAGACAGTATAATATTTAACTAAATATTGTTGTTAATAAAGATAGTGCAAAATATTTAACTGAAGAGATATTTAACTGAAAAGATATTTAACTGAAGAGATATTTAACTGAATGAAGACAAAAGAAAATAGAGAATAATGAACAAAATAGGAAAAATGTGAGCTATAAAAAGTTACATAAGTGAAGTGTAATTTTTTATGAGAAATATAAGAAATAATATGTAGGAGGGTAAAGAATATAAGAAATTAAAAAGAAAAAATGGAAGAATTGAAAATTTTTGAAGACATAATGTCACAGTGGGAAGGTTTTGAAATGAAGGAAGTACAATTTGAGAAATAGTAGGAAGTAGAAAGGAGATGGGAAAGATAAGATTTTTTATGGGAAGAGGAAAGGAAAAGAGGAAGAGGAAAATAAAGTTGAAAATTAAGAGAGGAATAAATTTCAAAGAAACATTGATCTAAAGAAGGAATATCAATGGAATTATTCATAAGTTCAATAATATCTTTTTGTTTTAAAGATAAGTGATCGGATAAATAGCAAGATAATAATAAAGAAGCAGCAAGATATAATTTAAGAGAGGATTTAAGAGTATCCAAATCAGGGAAAGATTTTAATGACATAAAATAATCAAAAATATGTATGGTTAAAATATATGTGCTGAAATTTAATTTTAATTTTAGAGTAAGATTTGTGAGTTGTTCTATAATAATTAGACGATATAAAACAGGTACATTTGATTTAATAGTATCAAAAGGACAAAGAGAATTAGGTGTAAAATGAGGAGTAAATAAAGAATAATTACAAGTGGAATAATTACAAACACTTGATGAATTAAAATGATCTGAAATATTGGAAAATGTAGTATTTGTAATATCATTAAACCATTCATGTGATATACAATTTGACCAATTAAAACGACAACCGGGATCAAATTGTAACATAGAATTAATTAGAGAAACAAGAGATTTATCTGATGTAAAACTTGAAAGATAATCAGAAAATGAACTATGTGTATATAAATTGTTAGATTTAACATTTTTGAAATTTCTAATATTTAATGTATTAAGTTTTTTATTTCTAAGTAGTTTGCAAAAATGTTTATAATTTTTATCGTCGCATATTAATGAATCAAGTTGGTCTGTTGAAGGTTGCAATATGGATACTATTTGTCTTTTCAGATTCGTTTCGTTATTCGTCAAAAATATATTTCTGTGACATAAAATTTCACACAATATTACACCCATTGACCATACATCAATTCTACTATCATAAAAATTTGAATCGAATAATATTTCTGGACATCTATAATATAGTGTTTGTACACCATTGTGTAACATTTCATCATCACTATATTTAATTGCTCCTAATCCAAAATCTATAAGTTTCGGAATTCCATTTTCTAAAACTATGTTCGATGGTTTCAAATCTCTATGTATTATTTTATTTTTCTCTAAATATTCTCCCGCTTTCATTAACTGATATATTAATTTCTTCCATTCCATATTTATTTTCCCTACATTTTCTTTCCTTTCCTTTTTTATTTCTATTAATTTCTTTAATGTTAAATCCCCATTTGGCATTATTATTTGCAATTTTTCTCCTTTTTTTCTTATTTCCTTCACTTTTATTATATTTGGATGATCTATTATTTGCAATAAAGTTGTTTCTTTCAACATGCTCCTGTCTATTTGTCCTTTATTCATTATTTCCAATTCTTTCATTGCATACTCTTTTCCATTTTCATCTTCCACTATATACACTTTCCCATATCCTCCTTCCCCTATTTTTCTCTTCTTTATATATTTCCCTATCTTTTCTTCATTCATTTTCTCTCTATCCCTTCCCCCCTCATCTATTTTCTCTCCAATCCTTATCTCCTCATTCATTTTCTCTTCATTTTCCTTACAATCAGTATCCTCATTCATTTTCTCTTCATTTTCCTTACAATCAGTATCCTCATTTTTTATTTCTATTGTTTCTACATTTTGATTGACACTAATATTATTTATTTTGTTTTTCCTTTTATCACAACTTGTTTTATTATCAGTTTCTCTGTTTATTTTCTTTTTGTTTGGTGTGTTTGACCCATGTTTCACTTCATTGATATCCGCTCCAGTGTGAATACTAATATCACACAAATGAGGATTTGAGCTTTCAGCATTTACTATATTAAAAATATCCATATATAAATTGGAATTTATTTCTTGTTGATTGTTTTTTTCCATATATTGAGTATATGTTTTTGCATTCTCATAATTTATATTTTCTGTTTCTTTTTGATTTAATTTTTTAATATCTATTTTATTGCTTTCTTTACAATTCTCAAAAACATTATTTATTTTATTTTTCTTTATATAATCTATTATTATATTTCTATCATTTTCTTTTAATTCGTATTTATAGTATAATCTATAAATATAATTTTCATCTTTCAGTATATTATTAATATTAATATCCGTTTTCATTATATCAACGCTTCTTTTTCCAACTTTATTATGTTTTATTTCTTTCATATCATTTTTATTTAATTCATCATATTTCATATTCTTCGATATTTTTTTTTCCTTTCTCATATCTTGTAAATGATTACATATTGTTTGATGATATTTATTTTTCTTTTCTCCTTTTCTTTCCCCTTTATATGTTTTCACTTGCTTTGTCATCAACATATTTGTTTCTTTTTATTGTTACTAACTCTCATGTTTTATTCAGTTATTATACTCAATCTAACATTCTTTTTTGATCATCTTTGATTTTATTCTATCTTTACACTTATATTTCTTATTCCCCATTCCTTAAAAATTATCTTTCTTATTCTTTATTCCTTACAAATTATCTTTCTTATTCCCCATTCCTCAAAAATTATCTTTCTTATTCTTTATTCCTTACAAATTATCTTTCTTATTCCTTAATTTTATCTTTCTTATTTCTTATTCTTTATTCCTTAAAAATTATCTTTCTTATTCCCCATTCCTTACAAATTATCTTTCTTATTCTTTATTCCTTAAAAATTATCTTTCTTATACCTTATTCCTTAAAAATTATCTTTCTTATACCTTATTCCTTAAAAATTATCGTTCTTATTCTTTATTCCTTAAAAATTATCTTTTATATATCTTATTCCTTAAAAATTATCGTTCTTATTTTTTATTCCTTAAAAAATGTCTTTTATATACCGTATACGGTATACCTTATATCTTATAGCTTAATTTAATGGTTTATATTCATTATAACTTATTTATGTTTAATATGATATATCTGATTTTATTTTGCCAGAATATTATCATTCTATCTAGCTAAATATGAAACTTTGAAATTGTAGTAAATAGATGGGGAAACGGGTTCGGTAATGGTAACTTATAGAGAGTTTATAAAACAATATAGGATGAAGTATAATTATTAGAAATAAGAAAGAACAAACGTAAATTTGAATAAATGTAAAACAAAAGAAAAAGAAAAATGAACGATAGAGAAAGAGGATATCCTATTGTATCATATAATGAAGAATGGATGAATAATATAGATAGTAAATTTAAGGAATATGGATTAATTGTAATTGAAGACATAATAGAAGAAAAAGAATGTAATAGATATATGGAAGAAATAGTAGAATCGATAGAAAAAATAGGAACAGGTGTAAAAAGAGATAATATAGAAACATGGAAAAAAGAATTATTACCACCTATGACTAGACATGGGTTATTTCAATCACTAATAACAAACTCAAAACCTACATGGGAACTAAGAACAAATCGAAGAATAAGAGAAGTATTTCAAGTTTTATATTGCAAATTAAAGGGGTTGGAAAATATAGATTTGATAGTATCCCAAGATGGTATAAATATACAACCTAATGGATGGGGTAAATACCATAATAATAACATAACATCAGATTGGGCACATTTAGATTTAACAGAAAAAGATGCAACATATAAATGTCTACAAGGTCAAATTGTGTTAACACAAACAACAGGTTGTTTTAGAGCATCACCTAAAAGTCATAAATGTTTGAATGATATACTTGATATGAAAAAAATCAATTGTAAAGATAATTGGTTAAAATTTGAACAAACACAAAAGGAGATTGATAATATAAAAAAATTATTGGATGTTCATGATGGCTCATGGCAAATTCCCATTTTATCCAAAAAAGGTAGCTTAATTATATGGACAAGTGCACTAATTCATAGTGCTAAATATCCTGATCACAAAGAAAAAATATCAACTTTTGATCCATGGCTTGGTTGGCGTGGTGTTGTTTATATTTGCTATTGTCCTAAAAATGAATTCACTTCATCCCAACTCAAAAAAAAATATAATTATCTACTTCAAAATCGTACTATGAACCATTGGTCTCTTAAAGTTTTTCCTAAAAACCCATTATCTCGATATACAACATCCGATTCTTATCATCCCATTATCTCTAGTTGTTTATCAGATCCAAAAAAGATATATGATATTTGGCAAGTCACCAATCCTTTTTATTTTGATATTATGTATTCTGTTGTATAATCTATTTTAATCTTGTATTATATTGTATAATATTGTATAATCTATTTTAATCTTGTATAATATTGTATAATCTATTTTAATCTTGTCCAAAATATTTATATCTTGTATAAATATTTTATCTATGTAAACCAAAAATATCGTTAATCTTAATAAAAACTAATATTCTTTTGTACTTATCTATTATTTAATATTATTCAAATATTTAAATGATTTATGATTTATACTTGGCAATATGTTTTATATGTTTAATAATTTAAACATATAAATGATAATAATTAATTATTGATTATTGATTATTGATAACACGGAATGTGAGATTTATTCGTGGATCTTTTACTTTTAATTCTTTGGGAACGGTGTGTTTAAAATGTTTTTGTGTTTCGCCTGACATTACAATAACATCTCCCGATCCCAAAGAAGTTTTGTATGTTGTTCCATCTTTAATATGTCTTAAATAAAATTTTCTGGTTGCTCCAAATGATACGGATACAATATCTTCACCTGGTGCTAAATCTTTTTCAGAGTCTGAATGATAAGATATATATGATTTACCATCTTTATAATAGTTACATAGTACATAACTATATTTTCTTCCTGTCATTTCTTCTACTTTATTTTTTATAAATAAAACTGTTTCTGACCATTTTTCTGCTTGTTGAATTGTTCCTGAATACTTATATTTTAATCCTTCGTTTCCTTGACTTGATGTTAGTCTAGCAGGCTCTCTCCATTTACCCATTACTAATACTCTTTCCTGTTTCCATTTTATTTCACTATCTAATTCTTCAAATAAATCTTTAAAAACATTTTTATATAATGTAACCTTAGAATTATCTCTTTTTATTACTTCCATTTATCTCTATTGCCTGATTTGTTTATTTTTCTAATTTTATGTTTTCATAATATATTACTTAATTACTTGACTTTGAGTTATTTACGTTGCTATTTATTTTCTCTTTTATATTATTTATTTTGTTATTCATCTTAATAATATTATTAAATACGTTATTCACTCTGTTATTTATTATTTATTTTTATCGAGTTGTTATCTTCTTTGTTATTTACTCTGCTATCCGCTTTGGTATTAACTTATTAATAAAATTATTCGGTTTGTAATTCAATATGCTATTCACTTTGTTAATAAATTATTCTGTTTATAATTCAATATACTACTCACTGTGTCTTAACTCAGTTATTCATTTTACTATTCACTTTGTCATTCACTTTACCATTCACTTTACCATTCACTTTGTCATTCACTTTGTCATTCACTTTACCATTCACTTTACCATTCACTTTACCATTCACTTTACCGTTCACTTTATCATTCACTTTACCATTCACTTTACCATTCACTTTACCATTCACTTTACCATTCACTTTACCATTCAC
>ERZ778024.3154-NODE-3154-length-12478-cov-5.888191_pt1 | contig 12478 bp, 10 predicted proteins | sample MGYA00375754_ERZ778024 | MGnify/ENA primary metagenome ERZ778024 (study PRJEB29350, sample SAMN05389827) | bioreactor metagenome | isolation source: Thiocyanate bioreactor | place: South Africa: University of Cape Town | collected 2014-02-18 ... | reverse complement strand
GTAATCGTAAAAAGTTTCGAGCAGGATGAAGTCGACGCCGCCTTCCATGAGCGCTTCGATTTGTTCGCGGAAAGCGGCCCGCATGGCATCGGGTTGCAGGGCGGGGCCACGGGTCTGACCGAGCGGACCGACCGACCCGGCTACCAGGACCGGTTCACCGGAAATATCGCGGACTTCTCGGGCCAGTTTGGCGGCTTTCAGGTTGAAAAGCCGGACCTTATCTTCAAGGCCGAATTTTGCCAGCCGGAAGCGGTTCGCCCCGAAGGTGTTGGTCTCGATTATTTCCGCGCCCGCCTGTATATAGCTGCGGTGAATTTCCGAAATCAGTTCTGGCCGCGTAACATTCAGTTCTTCGTAACAGACCGTATAAGGTATTCCCCGGTCGAAAAGAATCGTGCCCATAGCGCCATCGGCCAGCATAACGCCTTTATCGAGTCGCTCAAGAAGTGGATTGTACATAACGTCACATCAGGTTTGGATTTTTATAGAAATAAACCGGTTCTTTCCGGTGTCGCCCGCCTCATCGCCCAACTATTATATCACGTTAGTCTGCCTGAAATTAAAATAAGGTAAAACCTCCAAATTATCCCGGCCTATTTGGGCGAAATGCTCAAACCCGCCCTGAATGTTATAATTGAAACCCAGCAGGTATGAGAAAGAATCTTTAATTTTTTGCGAACTATTTCAGACAAAGGAAGGTTTTTGAATGTTAAACAGGTGGCAAACCGGGCCAGTCCTCAACGCCAGCGCCCTCGACCAACTGGTCTACCAGTCGCGCATGGTCGGTGAAGAAGAAAGCCTGGTGCTGTGGGGTGGCGGCAACAACAGCGTGAAGGAACCGGCCCTCGATTTGCTGGGCCAACCGGTCGAGGTCATGTATATAAAGGGGAGCGGCAGCGACATGAAAAGCATCGTCCCGGCCCAGTACCCTGCCGTCCGGCTCGACTGGGTCCGCCCGCTTTTCGAGCGCGACGAAATGAGCGACGAAGATATGGTGGCCTACCTGGCCCGCTGCCTGATGGACCCGACCAGCCCGCGCCCTTCGATTGAAACGCTCTTGCACGGCTTTCTCCCCTACCGGGCAGTCCTCCACACCCACACCGACGCTATCCTGGCCCTTACCAATAACGAAGGCCGGGAGGAAACCGTCCGCGAATGTTTTGGCGACCGGGTCGTGCTGGTGCCTTACTACCTGCCCGGCTTCAAATTGAGCAAAGCGGTCGGGCTGGCGGCCCGGCAAAACCCCGACGCCGAAGGACTCATCCTGATGAACCACGGCCTGATTACCTGGGGTAACGACCCCCAGGAAGCATATAATAATCACATCAAACTGGTAACCGAAGCCGAGGAATTTATCAGGGCCAAACGCAACCAGCAATTCCAGGGAGCTCCCTTATTCCCGGCGAGCCCGGTGGTCGAACCGGAAACAATTGCCCCGATTTTGCGCGGGCTGCTCAGCGCCGACAAACCGGTTATCCTGGAATTCGACAACAGCCCTGAGACGCTGGAATTCCTGGCCCGTCCCGACCTTGCCACCGCGACCCAGGTCGGCCCGGCTACCCCCGACCACCTCCTGTATACGAAACGTTTCCCGTTGGTAGTCGAACTGCTCGAAACCAGCCCGGAAGGTATTCGCAACAACCTGGCCCAGGCCCTCGGACGCTACGCCGCCGCCTACCAGGAATATTTTGCCGCCAACTCCAAAGCGGGTGAAACGATGCTGGACGCTCTGCCGCGTATCGTGCTGGTGCCGGGCGTAGGAATGTGGACGCTGGGTAAGGATTCCCGCGCCGCCCGGATTGTGGCTGACATCTACCGTCACACTATGCAGATTATCGCCAACGCCCAGGCCCTCGGTGGATACGCCACCCTTTCGCCGGAAAACGCCTTTAGCGCCGAATACTGGCCGCTGGAACTCTACAAGTTGACCCTCTTGCCAAAAGAAAAAGACCTGGCCCGCCGGATTGCCCTGGTCACGGGGGCGGCCAGCGGGATTGGCCGGGCCATCGCTCGCCGCCTGGCCGAAGAAGGCGCGCACGTGATTGTCACCGACCTGAACGGGGAGGGTGCGGAACTGGTCGCCGCCGAGATTCGCCAGAAGAACGGTCTCAACCGGGCTATTGCCCTCACCCTGAATGTAACCGACCCGGAACAGGTCGAGGCGGCTTTCAAGACGGCCTGCCGGACCTATGGCGGTCTCGACATCCTGGTGAGCAACGCCGGGATTGCCCCGGTCGGCGCAATTGACAAGTTGCAGCTGCACGAATGGGATTTGAGCCTCGCCATCAATACGACCGGGCATTTCCTGGTGACACGGGCCAGTCTTGATATTCTGAAGAAACAGGGTATCGGGGGCAGCCTGATTTACAACGCCACCAAGAACGTCACGGCTCCCGGTAAGGACTTTGGGGCCTACAGCGTGGCAAAAGCCGCCGAAGCCCAGCTTTGCCGGATTGTCGCTATAGAAGGGGGCGAGTTCGGCATCCGGGCCAATATGCTCAACCCTGACGCTATCTTCGAGGGGTCGTCGCTGTGGAGCGAGGATCTCAAGGCCAAACGGGCAGCGGCCTACGGTATCAGCGTGGCGGAATTGCCGAACTTCTACCGCCAGCGCAACCTGCTAAAGGCTGAGGTGACCGCCGAGGACGTGGCCGAAGCGGCGTTGTTCCTGGCCGGACCCCGCGCTACAAAGACCACCGGGGCCATGATTCCGGTGGACGGAGGCGTCAAAGAGGCCTTCCCGCGCTAGGTTTAGAAAATAAACTCCCTGGTTTTAGCAAGTAAAACCAGGGAGTTTTAAATTTCAGAGTAGTTACAAACGGTCGAAATTAGAAATGGCGATGGTCGGCGGCGGCCACCAGGTTCAAGAACTCCTGGCGTGTCCGGCTGTCATCGCGGAAGTCACCCAATAAGCAACTGGCAACCGTGCTGGAATTCTGCTTCTGGACGCCCCTCATCATCATGCAGAGGTGATAGGCTTCGGTGACGACCGCGACACCGTGCGGGTGCAAAAGCTCATCCAGGGCCTGGGCAATCTGGGTAGTAAGACGCTCCTGGACCTGCAACCGGCGGCTGAATACATCGACAATCCGGGGCAACTTGGACAGGCCGACAATCTTGCCGTTCGGGATATAGGCGATATGGCACTTACCGTAAAACGGCAGCATGTGGTGTTCGCACATACTGTACATCTCGATGTCGCGGACCAGCACCATCTCATCGTAGCTTTCCTCGAAAATGGCCTCACCAAGCACGTCCTGGACATTCTTGGTATAGCCATCGGTCAAAAAGGAGAGGCTGCGGCGGACCCGCTGGGGAGTATCCTTGAGGCCGTCCCTGGTGGGGTCTTCACCCAGCGAGGTCAGCATCTGGCCGATTAAGCTTTCCAACTCGGCGTTTGCGGCCTGGCTTTCCGGGTTGGCCGGTTGCTTTTCTTCAGTTACTAAGCGGTCAAATTGAGGCATAAGTAGGCTTTTCCTGGAATTATAATGGTGGCTGCCTGTAGTATATCTGCTGTTTCCATTGTAATGCTTAAATTTGGCAGGTTTGGACAGTTCCGTGTCTTTATAAATAGTCATCGTTGTACTTTCCCTCGTTATTATAGATTAAAAGCCGGTCTAAATAAAATCAGATTTCTTATTATTTAGGTTTAGCTCCTTTGGAATACAAACCGTGTATTTTTATCCTCGTTTCCAGCAGTAAAGAGCCGCAAAAAGCAGTCCATGATAATACGGTGCTATGGCAATAGCAAGATTTCTCTTTGCAAAGCCCTTATCATTATAGGCAAAAAGCAGCCGTTTTTCGTTCACAAATGATGAAATTTAGCCTTTCTTTTGGTTAAGCCGCCCAACCCCTTGGGTCTTGAAACGGCTCTTTTCGCTGTATTTATAGATACTATATGTAGCGTTAAACGGAAAAATTTGAGCCTGCGACGCGCGAAAATTAAACGAAAAAGTATCAAAAACGGCAGGTAAATTGTGGCAAAAATAGCCAGCCTGCCCATAAAAATCCGTTCAACGAAAGAATGAAAAAGGAGAAAATAAATAAAATGGAAGATATTGCGGTAGCCTTGCGGGTCCTGATTGCCGCCGCGAAGACCAACCCGGAGAGCGCGGGGGTAATGTGGAAAGCCGCACGGGCCTTATTAAATACACCGGCAGCCCGCGAAATAGTTAAACTGGCCGAGGATTTCAAAGCCAAAAACCCGGCCGAAGAAACAATGCCGGAAACCGATAGCGAAATGGATTATTCCTTTACACCGGTCAAGGCCGAGTTCGATTACCTGGACGAAAACGGCCTGCACACCCACCGGACGGTCTACGTGATGGCGCTGACCGATGGGCGCGATATTAAACGGAACGAAACGGTGCCGCCCGCCGAACGCTACGGCTACCTGTTGACCGGGTATTGCACCCTGCGGAAGCAGATCCGCTCTTTCCGGTCGAGCCGTTTGAGCAACCTGCGGACCTTTACCGAGGGGCACCCGCTCCAACCTAACCGCCAGTGGAAACCTCAAACATTGGAGCTGGCCGGTTAGGGCCCTGGTCTACCCAGGGTTTGCAGGAATTAGGGCAAGATAATGGCAATCAGCCGGCACAATAAATAATAAAGTCCTAAAAAATAATAGATACGACACCATAGTGCGGTGAGTCACCGCCGGGACATTGCCAGTGTCGTTCTCCTACCAAAACCGGGATGGGCAATCGCTTTCAGGCAGCGAGTGAACCCGGTTTTTTATTTGTCCTTTATTTATCCAGCATTTCTATCAAAATCAGGGGTTTTCTCTAAAAAGAGGGGTTTTGTGGGAATTTAGGTCTATTGCACGGGCCCAAAGTTAGGTTTACAATAAATCAAGATGACATAATATTAGTGCAAGCCCCGTCTTAATACGGTACGATTTGTGAGGTTGCCTGCGATGACTTTTGTAGACATATTCATTTTCCTGGGAATGATGGCGCTGCTTTACTTTTGTTTCGTGCAAGGAATCCTGAAAGTAGTAACCGTCCTGCTCGGTATGTACGCGGGTTTGCAGGTGTCGGCAGTCTTTTACAAAATCTTTGCCGATATAACCGCCAATAAAAGCGACCCCAACTCAATTACCACCAACCAGGTTGTCTGGTTCTTCGCGCTGTGGATAGTCTGGTCGATTATTTTCAGCCTGGTGGCCTGGAGCTTTATCCGGCATCTCGATTTACCAAAATGGGCCGTCAACCTGGACCAGGTCGGCGGTCTGGTTATCGGGCTGCTGGCGGTCATCTTCTTTTTTACGATTTTTGGCTATGTATTTAAAAATATCGCTACGCTGCTGTGGTACGGTTCGGGACGGCCTACAAACTGGCTTTTAACGGTCAAAGAAGGGTTTGATACATCCTTCTTCATGAAGCTGTTCGCGACCTTCAAGGCCCTTTTCGTGGAGATTCTGTCACCATGGCTCCCCTCGCGGGACTTGCCGGTCTTCAAAGATAACCTGTAGAAAGACCGGCAGCCCGGTGCGAGTTAGCCTTGCAACTTGAGATTCAGGGTGAGGTTTTTATCGCGAGACTGGCGGGCTAAATCCTCTTTGTAGCGAACCATTTTCTGCAACAGAAGCGAGTCGTGCGCGCCGAGCATCTGGACCGCCAGCAACCCCGCGTTACGGCCTCCACCAATCGCGACGGTCGCCACCGGCACACCGGGTGGCATCTGCACGATGGAGAGAAGTGAGTCCCAGCCACTCAGGGTCGAGGTCTGGACGGGGACACCGATAACGGGCAGCGGGGTAAAAGCCGCCACCATACCGGGGAGATGGGCCGCGCCCCCCGCCCCGGCGATGATAATTTTCAGGCCCCGTTCGTGGGCGGTCCGGGCATAATCGGCCATGTCCTGGGGGGTGCGGTGGGCCGAAACCACCCTTATTTCGTAGCTTACACCAAACTCGGCGCAAACCTCGGCGGCAGGCCGCAAGGTCGCCAGGTCGGAATCGCTGCCCATTATGATACCGACCTGGGGCCGGTCATTTACCGCATCACTCACCGCAAATTCTCCTCTACCTCTAACTTTTCTCCAGCCATTTCCTATTTATCAACATCCAGTTGAAGCTGTTCCACCTGGAATTTGCCGTGCCCGTTAATCCGTTTGAGGTCGGAAAGGAGGTCTTCATCGGGGTCGGAACCGTGAAATATCGGGTGAGCCAGCAATTCCTCGGTAATTTTGTTAAGCTCCTGCTCGCGGGTAACGGCCCACCGGTTAAACTGGCGCGGCTCGACCGGGGCTTTTTCCAAAAACTTTTCGTTAAAGTCTAGTTCCATGTCAGGTTTTTCGTCCATGTCCGCGACTGCCTCGCCCAGCGTACCCATGTGCGTCATGTGCCAGACCGCCTTATCGCTAATCAGGAAGTTACGCTGTTCGGGGTTCTGGCTGATAAAAGCCTGGTGCAGATAAATCAGGATAGTTTCGTACTCCTGGTGAATCCGGTTGTTAAGCAGTTTAACCAGGGGATGGTCATCCCGTTTCGCGTCCTGCATGTCGGCAGGGACTGCGTCGCCTTTTTCGTTAAGTTCGAGGTCTTGCGAAGCGGGATTGGGGTCTTTGTTCCACGGCCCGGTATCACCCGGTTTGACCTCTTTATCTTCGTCGCCACCCAGTTCCGCGATAAATCCCCGGAACTTACCCTGGTGAAAGATTTCGTCCATCAGGATACGCCGGATATAAAGCCGCACTTTAGGTTCATCAATGGCGGCCAGGTGGTCACGGTACTGTTCAATGGCGCGCTGCTCGGCATCGACATCCAGGGCTAACAGGTCGGTCGTGTCCGGGGCATCGAGAAAGATGGGGTCGCGAAGCATGGTCGGGTCGCCGCCGTATTCCACGATAAGCTCACCGAGCCAGCGGAAGTGGCGCATTTCGTCACGGGCAATACTTTCAATTTCGCTGTTAACTTCCCCGGCGTCATCACCGATTTTATAAGAATGTTGCAAATACTGGATGATAGCAGCGTGTTCGCCTTTCATATCATCCTGAAGCAACGCTACAATTTCTTCTTTCGTTGTCGCTTTTTTACCTTCGATAGGCAAATGATCACCTGAGAAGACCATCAGGAACTCCTTCTTTTCTTTGCTCATTTTCCATAACAGCCTGTAAAGTTTGCTGCCTCATACCCTATTTCTTTTTTGCAGTATAACTTAAATCAGGGGAAAAGAGTAATCAAAGTGAACCTGCGGGGCGAATGCGAAATAAAAAGGGCTGGCTATCGAGGTTTCCAACTCGAAGCCAGCCTTTTCTTATGTCTGCTTAAAGGTTAATCGCCCCAGTAGTCGCCTGACCAGTTGACCGACGACCAATTCACGGAGGACCAGTTCACACTGCTCCAATTGACTGACGACCAGTTCACGGAGGACCAGTTGACCGACGACCAGTTTACAGAGGACCAATTCACGGGGGAATCGCCGCTCCACAAAAGCTTGCTCACCGGCACGCCCTGGTTCGCGCTATCGGTAATTTTCTTCTGGGTCACCGCCGCGTAGATGTCGAGGTAGCCCGCACCCATTGTCGCCGGGTCGTAGGCTTTCAAAGAGGCACGAGTATCCCAGCTACCTTTGGCCTTCTTTGCCAGGGCCGTCGCTTTGAGGCGATACTTCACCTGGTCGGGCGTCAGGTTGGGCTCGGATTGCAACAGCAGGGCCGCCGCTGCCGTCACCTGCGGCGCGGCAAACGAGGTGCCCGCCACCCGCATATAGTTGATATTGGCCTCAAGCAGATGGTCCGGGTGGTCCAGGGCCAGTTTGACCGCCAGACCCGGTTTCGTGCTTATCAGGTTGATGCCGGGGGCGACAATATCAGGTTTTACCCCGCCGGTCTCATCCTTGCCAAAGGCCGAAAACGGCGCGATAGTATCGTCCGTAGGGGTAGCGGTGTCGTAGGTATTGGTCGCCCCTACCGTGATAACGAACGGGTCGTTCGCCGGGGCGAACACTGCCGGTTTGCCGTCAGCGCCGTTGTTACCCGCCGAGACCACGACCGTAACCTTGTTGAACCACAAAATTTCACAGGCCGCGTCAAGCGGGTCAACCAGGTAAGACTGGGCCTGGGTACTATTCATGGAGAGGTTCACGACCTTGATATTGTATTTATCCCGGTTATCGTTGACCCACTGCAAGCCGCTCACCACGTCCGACTCGCTGGCAAGGCCCTGGTCATCGGCCACCTTCACCCCGATAATGTTGGCCTGGGGCGCGACGCCGATATAACCACCCAGCGACAGGGTGCCGTTACCGGCAATTATGCCCGACACGAGGGTGCCATGCCCGAAGTTGTCGTAGGCGTTGGAAGCCCTGGTATTTACTTTTACCTGGGCTACCAGCCGCGATCTGAGGAGCGCGTTTTTTGAATACAGGTCTAAATTGTTTGTAACGCCACTATCCACCACGGCCACACCAACATTCTGGCCCTGCAACCACGCGCCGCTATTGTTCGCGTTGTTCCAGACCTTATTGGCGTTAATCGAGTAATCGTAGTCGTTGGATAAAAGGGTTGTGCTGACACAATCGGTGCAAATAAGTCCACCCAGAAGGCTTTTCTGGACCGGCGCATCATAAGAAACCCATTTGATGCCCGGATAGGTCGAAAGGTTAACCGCCTGCCCGGCTGGTAGTTCCGCCGCGAAAGCATTAATAATGTGGAGGTCTTTGGTGACAACGCCACCAAGCCTGTTTACCTCTTTTTCCAGCGAGGCATCGTCTTTAGAATTCTTCTGAACGATTACGCTGACAGTATTATCCGGATTAGTCCGCGCCAGATCGAGCAGATAAGGCTGGACATTTTGCCGCATGGCAGGTTGGGCAAAGGCAGTCGCCAGGATAATAAGAAAGAGGAGGGAAGCACTTAAAACCGCGAGCTTTAAATGCCATGAGGTTCTTAAGGGAGGTGCTAACGTAGACATGTGCAAATCCTTAGCAAGTTGTTAGAAATCTTTAAGCAGGACAAGACAGGAACAATAGAACAGTAGACAAAGAACGTATATTAAAGAACCTGGGAAGGTGCCTTAACATAGCGCTTTATTTCCTATGGTTTATAGGACCACTCCCCCGGTAGGAAAGATTTCCCATCAGAAAAGCATATAGGCTAATGTTAATCATGATTATAGAGGCGGAATGTTAAGCCAATAATACATATTTATGACGGAATTAAATAAATTCAGTTTGGTTAGCCTTATAATAATAGTTATAAAGTACCGGGTCAGTCCTAATATCGATTGATTGAATATAGGAAAGGGCTGGTATAATAGGGTTAGTACTTTCTTCGGCAGTTTTTATCCGGTTGAATTCATAAGGCAACGACGAAAGGTTCCCACCTATCATGATTCGCGGCACCAAGATAAACCTGCGCCCCCTTACTCAACAAGACCTGGAATTTTTTCGGAAAGTAGCGAACGACCCCGAATATAACGGCGAATTTAACGACTTTGGCTTGCGGAACAGCGTTGACCTGGAAAAAGGATTCTCGGTAGAAGGTCTTTTTGGTCCTCACCAGGGGATGCTGGTTATTGTTGACCAGGAAGATCAAATTGTAGGTGACATGTCATATCACCAGGTGGCCTATGGGCCCAACCCTGCCAGCCAGGTCTACGAAATCGGTCTCAGCATCCGGCCCGACCGCCGGGGTCGCGGCTACGGGGTGGAAGCCCAGGCGCTCCTGGCCGATTATTTCTTCCGTACTTACAACATCATGCGGATTCAGGCCAGCACCGATATAGAAAATATCCCCGAACAAAAAGCCCTGCTAAAGGCCGGGTTTAGTCGCGAGGGCGTGATGCGCAAAGCCCAGTGGCGTAACGGCGCTTTCCACGACCTGGTAATGTACAGCAAACTGCGCGGTGAATAAGGCCGTGTTGAATTAGCCTGGATGACCTGTTATAATATAAACATCTGACCAAGCGAAATCATGTATAGGAGAAACCATTGTTGCCTGTAGTGGATAATTTTAACTTACCCCGCCGCCTTGGGGACGGCCTGGTCTTGCGCTGGGGACGGCCCGGTGACGTAGAAGCCATCGCCGAATTTAACTCCCGGATTCACTCGTCCTCGCCTACCGAGCCAGACCTGTATGTCGCCAACTGGACCCGCGAGCTCATGAGCGGCAATCACCCGACCACCCAGGCGCACGACTTTTTGGTGGTGGTGGACGAAAACCGCAACGGCAAAATCGCTTCTACCCTGAACCTGATTTCGCAGACCTGGAGTTACGGCGGCATCCCCTTCCGGGTAGGGCGGCCCGAAATAGTCGGGACCGACCCCGATTACAGGAGGCGCGGCCTGGTCAGGACCGAGTTTGAGGTCATTCACGCCCTGAGCGCCTTCCGGGGCGAGATGGTCCAGGTGATTACCGGGATACCCCACTATTACCGCCAGTACGGCTATGGCATGTCACTTGACCTAAGCGGTGCCCGTCGGCTGGATTTCCACGCCGTACCGAAACTGGAGAACGGTGCGCAGGAAAGCTTTCGACTCCGCCCGGCCAAATTCGAGGACATCCCGGTCCTGAGCGAACTCTACGCCATCCACTGCGCAAGCAGCCTGGTATCGCGTATCCGGGACAACAACGAATGGCGCTACGAACTCAGCGCGAATAACGAGAAATCGGTCTCGTATCACCAGTTCTACATCGTCGAAACGCTTGACGGAGAAGTAGCGGGCTATACGGAAGCCATTCCCGGCACCCCCGACCCGAACTCGCCTTTTACCATTCACGAGTTGGCTGCCAGGCCGGGCTACTCGTTGCGGGCAGTCAGCCAGTTCCTGGCCCGCGCTTTTAAAGAAATTGCCGAAGAAAACAATAAACACCGACAAGAGCCGATGGTTGGCTTAAGTTTCAATTTTGGGGAAAGCCACCCGGTCTATACCGCCCTGGGCAATATTTTCAGCCGGACCATTCCGCCCTACGCTTTCTATGTGCGGGTGCCGGATTTGCCCGGTTTCCTGATGCATATCCGCCCGGTCCTCGAAAAACGGCTGATCGGAAGCGTTATGGAAAATCACACCGGGGCGCTGCGTCTGAACTTTTACAGTTACCAGATCGCCCTCAATTTCGAACACGGGCGCCTGAAAGAAATCGCACCCTTTAAGGCCACCTCTTACCAGGACGGGGACGCCCTTTTCCCCGGCACGACCTTCCTCGATTTGCTGTTCGGGCGGCGGACCCTGGAGGAATTGCGTTATATCTTCCCGGACTGCTTCGCCTCCAACAGCGGGGCGCAGGTCTTGCTCGATATTCTTTTCCCGCACAAACCTTCGCATGTCGCGGTACTTAATTAAATCAATAAGAAAATCCTATGCCCTGGCCGGGTTGCCAGGGCATTTTTTATTCCTGGATACGCTTGGTCATTTTGCAAAAATAGACCTCGAATGATTTGTTCTAGCCATACAACAAGCCTTTTTGCAAGAGTGTGTTTGAATAAAGAATGAGAATTCTTTCCATTAAATTAAGATAATTTTATCCATATTTCTTATATTACCTCCAATTTGACCGGGAAATATATAAAAAACCACGCCCTGAAAAAGGCACCTTGAGGTAAAAAGTTATTTATATGTGCAATTTGCCCAAGCGGAAATGTCAATTATACAAATTGCCATAGGTTGCAAGGTGGTGTATAATTGCAACCGTGATCAAAACATTTTATTTTTTGGTCAGGGTTACTAACAAAGCAATTTTAGTTATTTTTTATTCAAATTGCGCCGCTGGAGTCGCACCGTAATACCCCCGTTGTCGTGGATGGTTTGTTACCGAAAGGGGTTTGGAGAATTATGGTTGCTGTACCGAGCTTGCGGCCTCAAAAAGAGGGAGTTACTAAGGTGGCTCAAACCAGAGTAGTTATTGCTGACGATGAGTCGATTATTCGCATGGACCTCAAGGAAATGTTGAGTGGCCTGGGATACCAGGTGGTAGGCGAGGCCGGAGACGGCCGCCAGGCCATAAATTTGTCCCGCGAATTAAAACCGGACCTGGTTATTATGGATATTAAAATGCCGGAAATGGATGGTATCCAGGCCGCCCGCGTACTCACCGAGGAAAAAATCGCGCCCGTGCTGCTTCTGACCGCCTACAGCCAGCAAGAACTGGTGTCGGGGGCCCGCGAAGCGGGGGTTGTGGGTTATATCGTTAAACCGTTCCGCCAGGATGAATTGATGCCCGCGATTGAAGTGGCCCTTAGCCGCTTCCGCGAATTCCGCGAACTGGAAAAAGAAATGGGCGACCTGAAGGAAACCCTCGAAGCCCGCAAGGTTATCGAACGGGCCAAGGGCGTCCTGATGGACCAGTACGGTTTGAAGGAAGCCGACGCTTTCCGCCGGATCCAGAAGCTGAGCATGGATACTCGCAAGAGCATGCGAGAGATTGCCGAGGCAATTTTGTTGGCCCGCGAAATCGACAAGAATTAATTCGTTTTCAGGCCAAACATGAATCATCCCGAACTTTGAGGGAAGGATGAACAAACAAGTGAAAGTCT
>ERZ778024.3150-NODE-3150-length-12481-cov-5.854740_pt1 | contig 12481 bp, 16 predicted proteins | sample MGYA00375754_ERZ778024 | MGnify/ENA primary metagenome ERZ778024 (study PRJEB29350, sample SAMN05389827) | bioreactor metagenome | isolation source: Thiocyanate bioreactor | place: South Africa: University of Cape Town | collected 2014-02-18 ... | reverse complement strand
AAATAAAGTAAATTAAAAAAATTTTTTTTTGGTTAAAAATTAGGGGCCAAAAAAAAAAAAAACATGGAGCAGTAAAAAAAAAGATGTCTGTGAAAAATTTTACGCAGGTTAAACGATTATGTCTGGAGTGTATTATTGATTTGATTGATTTTAATGACTGATTCAATGATTTAAATAATGATTGATATTGAATTGATTGATTAATGAATTAATTAATTGATTGATTGATTTGTATGACAAATAAATCAAATCAATCATGTTTATTTGAATTTTTTTTTAAAAAAAGGGAAATCAATGAGAAGTTGGGCGCGGTTCGCTCTTGCACAGCTCCGTGATGGTGAATTTGATGAGGAGCATACAAACCATATTGAAGAACTAGCAAAAGAGATAGACAACTCTTATTCAAACCAACAAGAGAACCAACAACAACAAGGAGAACAAACAATTTCAATTGAAAGAGAAATCGTCCCATCAATTCTTCAAAATAAAGACTCGAGAAGTTTGCCAACTCTTTATTCGAAACCAAAGACAAAGTGTACTTGTAGCTCTTGTACAGGAGGATTAGTGTATAGTTGTAACTTGGAGAAAATATGTGGGTGTATGAGAGAGAAGTTTGTTGAATTGGAGAAAGATGAGGAAGTGGAAAAGTTTTTGGAGGAGTGTGAGAATGTTAGCTTTTCAAAGAATATTATTGCGACGATTTGTAAGACATTTTATTCTGTGACAGATGCAAATGGAATTGCTGGAGGAGGTCAAATGTTTGTGTTTTCAACAAATCATTTGAGAAAACTTTTTGCTCCTCATATTCAATTTTTAATTCAAGAGAAAAATAATAAGAATGAAGTTAATGGTGTTGATGTTAAAGTTGTCAATGAGGAGACACCCAAATTAGATTCTTCAATTGATGAATTAAGAGATTGGAAATTTCATAAATTGTTAGATATTGGTGCAGGTAATTTTTTTCTTACTTCTCTTTGGATTTTTTTTTTTTTAAAAAAAAACAAAACCTTACTATCACTTTCTTTTCTTTCTTTTTTTCTTTTCTTTTTGAACTACAGGTGATGGAAACGTAACAGAGAAACTTCGTCCCTTTTTTTCTCAAATCACTGCAACAGAAGTTTCTCCACCAATGATTAAAAGACTTTCAGCAAAAGGATTTACAGCAATTCAAACTTTTAATGTTAACAAAGAAAGTAATTTCTTTTCTTTTTCTTTCTTTCTTTCTTTCTTTCTTTTTTTGAAGTGATAGTTGGGAATTGATAATTAATAATTGAAAAAAAAAAAAAAGGTTTAAATGGAGAATGTGATTTTGATGTAATCTCTCTCCTTAATGTTTTAGATCGTTGTGATAAACCAATCTCTCTTTTAAAAGATATGAAAAAATTATTAAAACCAAAAACTGGAGTTATTTTAATTGCTGTAGTACTTCCATTTAGACCTTTTGTAGAAAGTGGAACAGAACAACTTCCTCCAACAGAAAAATTAAAACTTTCCCCATATGCTAAATTCGAAAGTGCTGTGAATGAGATTACAGAAAAAGTATTTTTCCCTCTAGGATTTGAAATTATTTCTTTCTCAAGAGTTCCTTATATTTCTCAAACTTTCAATTGTACTCCTCGTTATTGTACATTAGATGATGCAGTTTTCCTCTTAAAACCAACTGAAGAAACAAATCAACAGAAGGAACACAAGAAGGAAAAAGAAAAAGGTGAAGAAAAAGCTGCAGAAAAAGATGAAGAAAAAGAAATAGACAATGATTCCCTTCCAGAACTTGAAATTGATTTAAATTCTTTGGATTAGAAGACAATTTTGTATAAAATATCTAAAATAATAATAAATAATAAAAGTAAAATAAAATGAAAATCCAATTTTGATACATGAAATGAAAGTTTTTATTTATTTTACAAGTTTGAAAGTTTTTTTTTCGTTATTTTAACATTCTTCAAGTTCAAGCTCAAGTTCTTTCTCAATTTCACTTTGAAGATCAGTTAAAGTTCGTTCAAAATATGATTTTTGATTGATTAGTTGTTCCAAAATTAATAACAATTCATTTCCACATTTTTCTTTCTCATTTGCACAACTTTGGACTAAAGCTTCATATCTAATTATTTATGAATTTATTTATTGTAATAAAAAAAAAGAGTTTGATTAAAATATTACTCTCTGTGAGTTATTTTCAATTTTTCTTCAGCCTCATTTAATTCATTGATTCCACAGTTTTTCATCTTTTCATTTTCAAGCTCAAGAACTCCTATTTTTTTAGAAAGATCTGAAGTTTCTCTGTGAAAGATCTGAATTGTTAATAAATAAAAAATTAGTTAATTTGAGTTAATTTGTAATCAAAAGGAAAATGAAATCAAAACCTCTTTTTGATTTTTGAATTGATTTTCAGCTTTATGATAAATAGATTCAAGTTGAGTCACTTCTTGTAACTTTTCACTAACATTTCCTTCAATTTCAATAAATTGTTGCTTAATTTTATAGACTCCTTCTTGTACTCTTTGAACATCTCCACGAAATTTTTTTTCAAGACAAGATAAATAAGTCTAATTATTTGATTTTTTTCAATCACTTTAATTGCGATTTGGAAATAAAAAAAAAGAAAAAAAGAAAACTAACTTTAATTTTTTGTATATTTGAAGAAACCATTTGTTCTGGTTTTGTGGCATGGATATTAACTGCTAAGCTGAAATCAACTCCATTTGCATTTTTAGCTTGGCTTGGAATTATTTGAAGTACTTCTCCAAGTTTATTATATTGTTCTAAGATTTGTTCCAACTATTTCAAAGAATTATTATTTATTTATTATTTTATTTTCCAAATGAAAAAAATGAAATGAAAAAAGTTACCTGTTGAATACCCTTTTCAACTTTCACTTCTCTTTCCCAAATAGTTTTAGAAAAAGAACTTTTTTGTTGTTCAAGACTTTGTAAACTAGAAATAATTATGAGAATAAGTCCTTGTTTTTCTTTCTTTTCTTTTTTTTTTTTTTCAAAAAAACTGTACCTTCTTTCTCGTTTATCTTTTTCATTAGTCATTTCTTCTAAGAGAGCAGGAGAAATTTGTTGATTCATTTCAATTTCACATTTCTCAAATTCATTAACTTCAACACCTATTCATAGTTTTAGAGATGTTAAATTTTAATTTAATTTTAATATTTCAATAATAAAAATAATAATAAAACCTCTTTGAGATAGATCTTCTTTTTGTTGAGATAAAATTTCTTTAATCTTGGTTGTTTTTGATGTTAAAGTGTTCAAAAATTTTTTGAATTGTTCAATATCATTAATGAGATTTTTTTTTGCTTCTTCTAAAGTTTCAATTGTTCCCTAGGATTTGATTTTTTTTTTTTTTTTTTTTTTTTTTTTTTTTTTTTTTTTTTTCTTTTAAGAAAAAAAATAATTCAAATTCAAATGGAAATGTTACCTCTTGGGAAATTTCTTCTAATTCTTTTTTTAGTGTTTGATTTTCTCTTTCAATTTTTTCAATAGCTTTCTTGTTGGCATGATTTTTCTTTTCTATTAAGTTTTGTTCATTTTATTGAAAGATATAAAAAGAAAAAGAAAAAGAAAAATAAATAAAGAAATGAAAAAATACCAAAATGTTGAGAAAGTCCTAATTCAAGGTCATCAAAATTATCATTTCCAGCAAGAAACATTGAATAAGATTTTGATAAATAGTCATAAAAAATTTTATCAGGATTATCATCTGTATAATTGAATGTCTCTTGTTGGGATGAAGTATGATCTAAACACTAGATTTATTAATTTTATTTTTCATTTTATTGTTTTTGAGGAAAAAAAAGAAGAAAAAAAAGATTTGAAGTATTACCAGAATGAGTTCTACCATCCAAGTTAACATAGCCAAAAAATATGGCCAGCTATGAGAAGCTCCAGGGACAGAGAGTGGAGTTCTACCAATATCTCCAAGAGCTGGATACCTTCAAAGAAAAAAAAAATTATAAAAAAAATTATAGAAAAAAAATAAAAATAAAAAGTACTTGAGAGCACGAAGAAGGATCAAAACATCATCACTCACTTTTGTTGGTGGTTGGAAGACATAAGATGGGTCAATTAAATGATACAAATGAATGAATATATCTTCAAAATCTCTACCAGTGGGAGCAGTTAACATTCTCATACTAAGTTCTCTCTCAAATCCACTTTGACTTAAAAATGTAAACACTGCACGAGCACATTGTTCTCTAAATGCTGGGTCTCTTATATTTCTCGGATCTTTCCAAGCTTGACCCATTGATTGTTTTGAAGGTGCCATTGAAGGTCTTCCTTGAGCAGCTACAGAGAGTCTTCCTTGGTTTGGGGCAATTGAAGTTCTTCCTTGAGTTGGGGCAATTGAGTTTCTTGGAGCCATTGAAGTTCTTCCTTGCATTGTTGATGTAGTAGTAGTAGTCGTTGTTGTTGTAGGCATTGGATAAAGACTTTGTCTTGTGGGCTTACTAATTGACATTCGAGAATATGATTGTCGGTTGATGTCAATATCACCAAGTGTTGTTCGTCTCATTGTTCAATAATTTTTTCTTTTTACTTTGGTTTTTTATGATTTTACTTGAGTTGAATATGGTTTGATAATTAAAATACAAAGGTTGTTAAATGAATTCAATAAAATATTTGAGTTTTAAGGAAAGTTAAAAGTTGATAAGATGATAAAAAGAGAATTGAAAATTTTGTGAATTTGAATTTTTTTTTTTTCAAAAAATAACGGTTTTTTTTCCCAATTTTGGTATTTAACCGTAAAACAGGGAAAAGTTTGAAATGAAGCAAGTCCAAACCACTTTATAATCAATTATTTGATTCTTCTTTCATCATCCAAGTTGAGATTAACAGCCTTTTTGAAATGAAACAAATAAGATTTTTTTTTTTTAAAAAAAAGCGAAAAAAATTGAAGAAAATCAAAGATAAATATAATTATTGAACAAATAAATAAATAACTAATACAACAACAAAATAAATAACAACAATTCAACAATTCAAAAATAAAAATCAATAAAAAATTAGGAGGAAGAGGAGGAAGAAGAAGGCGATGATTGAAGTTCTGAATGCTTGTTTTGATTTCCTTCAAACTGATGTTCATGATCATTTTCAAAAGAGGAGAGATCAGAAGAGAAGGGAAGAGTTTTCTCAACTGCCAAATCTATAGACTTGAAATAATCACTAAGTTTGAGTTGATTATGATCCTTAATATGATTATGAGATTCCAAAAGTCGAACAATTTGAATATCATCATGAATTTCGAACGGAAAATCAAACTCAAATCTATACTGAGTTCTAATTTATTTAATTAATTAATTAGTTTTATAATTTATTATTTAAGATAAAATAAAATAAAATAAAAGTTACCGATTTTCAAGAACTTCGCAATCTATTTTTGTTTCGACATGAGAACTTATTAAAATGAAAGGAAGAGGAATTCGAGAACTATTATCAGGGTGAAGAGATAACTCTCTTTGTGAATTTCGATATAATAAATTACAGAAAGATTTTTCCTAATTAAAAAGAAAGATATTAATGATTTTTTTTAAAGAAGAAAATAGAAAGAAAAGATCTTTTACTTGAAGAAGGAGTTCCCGAAGTTGAAGTTTTTTTTGTTTAACTCTTTCTAATAGCTCTTTTTCAGCCTAATGAAAGAAGAAGTTAAATAAATGAAATAAAAGAAAACAAAGACTAAATTTTTACCTCAGAAGTAGGAACAATATTTAAAGAAGAATTTTTTGGGAGTCCTACCCATTGAACTTCTTTTTCATCCTTTGATATTATATTCATTGCTAATAAGACATTTAATGCATCATAAACACGCCTTCGAATATTTTTCTAATTAAAATTTTTCATTTATTTCATTTATCATTTTTTAAAATTGAAGAGTAAATAAGTTAAGAAATTTACATCTTCATCTCCTTTATCCAATTCTAATATTAATTCATCAGCAACTTGTTTATATGTTGTTACTTGTTTTTCTTCCACTTTATTTAATACCAATAAACTAAAATGCCTTAATCCTCTTTCACTTTTATCTTGTGGTTTTTTATGAGAGCTTGTTCTTTTTTTTTTTTTGAAATTTTTTTATTTTTTTTAAAATAAAATAAAAAATAAAGAAAGAAAATGAAATAAAAGAAAAAATACGGTTGATCATGAGCTGTCTTTCTCTTTGATGTTGGTTGTATTTCAACTTCTGTATTCTCTTTTCCTTTTCCTCTCTTCCTCTTCGGCATCTTTCAAGTTACTTTCTTTAAATAAATTAATTTCTTCTTCCTCTTGTTCACAACCTAAAAGATATGAAAAGAATTGTTAGTTAGTTGGTTTCAAAAAAGCAAATTTGAGCTAAACAAATAAAAAAAACTTGAACAATAAATAATTCATTAACAGCTCAAATAATTCATTTCATAAATGAATATTTCAATCATTAACTTCAACATTCCTTTTCAACATTCATTATTAAATTCAACTTCTTCCTCTCCCTTCATTTTTTCCATGTCTCATGTTTATTATCAATTCCCAAAAAAAAATTTGTCAGTTAGTTTTGTTTTTTTGTTTTTTTCCTTTGGTGTTTTCCTTTTTAAAAAACATAATTAAAAGTTGAAGAAAGAAATATGAATGAAATAAATGTTACTTTGTAGTGTTTTTTGATGTTGTTGAAGTTATAGTAATTGCGAATAAGTAATAAGTGAGTTGGAAGATGTATATTTGTAACGGGTTTTGTTTGAGTTTGGAAGGGGAAAAAGTGAAAAAATTAATGACGTCAGCAAAAATTATTTTCCCTTCTTTGCCCACTTTGAGCAAATCCACCTCTAATGGATAGATTGATTCTTGTTTCAATTCAACCCAGAAATTGGAAAAAAAAAAAGAAAAGAAAAGAATGAGTTTCATTTATCACAAACAATTAATTAAATAATTGAACTATGAAACATTCAGAACTTCAAAAGAAAAAAAAAAAGAAGAGAAATCTGACCTGTGTAAAACAAAAAATCTCTCATCATGTTTCATTTTTGTGTTTGAATAGTTTGATGAGATGAGTTCTATGTTTGAGATTGTTTTTTGTTTGAGTTATTGAGAATCAGAAAATGAAAGAGAAAGAGAAAGTTAGAAAGAATCTTTGTTGAGTTTTTATATCATTATCTTGGAGGAGGTATGTTATCCACCAATAATTTTGGATTTAATGATTTTTCATCAATCAATGTGTTCGAGTTCTTTCGAGTTCAAAGAATAAATCTCCCTTTTTTGTTTTTTTGATTTTTTGTTTTTTTGTTTGTTTCAAAATTTGAAAATTGTGCTTTGGTAAAAGTTGTGTTTTTGAGCAATCAGAATTGATTTTTTGGAGATGGATGAAGGTGAATGGTAAATGGAATGAGTGAAGAAGAAAAATAAAGTGGCTGATTTTTTTTTTTTGGGTCAAGAAAGGCGTGAACTTTAAGGACTTTTTTTTTTTTTTCTTTTTTTTTTTTTAAAAATTCTTTTTTTCTTTTCTTTTGTTATTTTTTTCTTTTTTGAAATAAAGACTTTCCTTTTTGTATTTTTTTGAATTTTTTTATTGGAGTTACGTTGGAAACAAAACTCAAAAACTCTTCTTTTATCTTCTTTTCCTTTTCCATTTTTTATTTTTTCAAAAAAAAAGAGCAAAGTCATTCCATCATCTCTCTTCTCTCTTCTTCAAAGTTCAACTCTCATTTATTTATTCACTTGTTCATTCATTCAATGTTTAAATCCTCGATCTATTTTCTCAAATGATAGATAGATTTGACCAGATTTTACATTTAGAGTTGACCCATTTTCAAGCTTTTAAACTTTTTTTTTTTTACAATTGTTTCAAAATCTGCACCATACATTCTTCACTTATTGTATTTCAATAATTCTTTATTTTTACATTACATTTCATTTCATTTCATCTATTTTACCTTTCAACTTGTTGAATCTTTCCAAAAAAAAAAAAAATGATCTAATTATTCAACTTTGACTTCAAGTCATTTTTTTTTCACTCCGACTAAGAAAATCTTTTTTTTTTCTTTTTTGGTCAACAGTTGAAAACTTCAATGAACAAAAAAGTGATAAATCTTTAATATGCGTAAAAATTGAAATGAAATGTAAAAACACTCAAATTATAAATTTACTATTATTATTATTATTAAATTACTTTATTATTATTTTTTTTTTCAAAAAAGCAAAAAAGGAGCTTTGATCTTGCCTTTTTCCGCCATGTTTTAAATCTTTTTTTCTAATAGATCCTTCAATAAGATCTTTTTCAACAACTTCTAATACTATCTCTCTTATAACACATTCAGAAAATAACATAAATTCTCATCATGTCATTCATTAAAATCTCTATTTCTTTACCTTCATTTAGAATCCCAACATTCATTAATTGATTCATTAAAGTTTTGAAAAAAATAGGAGCGAACCAGAAAAAAAAAAGTAAAAGTAAAAGTAAAAATCTATAATTCTAATGATTATCTTCTTGTTAATTGATGAATACAATAATTGATTTTGAAACAATAATATCTTTAAATTGACAGTTTTAACTTACTTTTTTATTTTCATTTTATTTAGGATTTGAAAAAAGAAATCTCCCCTCAAAAAATCACCAAAGATTCTTTTAAATTTGAAGAAAATTGAAGATTTGATCAAGTTGGAGCAAAGTTAGAAGATCTTATTATTATTTTTTTCGTCAAAGATGGGTAATGATCAATCTCATTCAAAGAAAGAGAAAAAGGATAACCTTAGATCAGGTTGGTTTTTATTTTTTTTTTCACGAAATGATATTTTATTAATTAATTTCATTAATTTTTATTAATTTTTTATTTTTTTTAAAAAATCAATTAGAAACAATTCGAAAATTTAAAACTCAAAAGTTATCAATTGATGATTTTGAAGTTCGCCAAACATTAGGAACAGGTTCATTTGGAAGAGTTATTCTTGCAAAACATAAAGAAACAGGACATTTTGTGGCTATCAAGATCTTGAATAAAGAAAAGATTATCAAAACTAAACAACTAGATCATGTAAAATATGAAAAACAGTTACTCTTTGATGTTGACTGTCCTTTTGTTGTCAATCTTTTGAGTAATTTTCAAGATGCAAAAAATTTATATCTTGTTTTGGAATATGTTAAAGGAGGTGAGATGTTTTATCATCTTCGTAAAGCTGGAAGGTGAGAGATTACTTTCTTTTCTTTTTCTTCTTTTTCTTTTTCTTTTCTTCTTTGATTTCCTCAATTTTTTTTCTTTTTCTTTGATTTCTCAATTTTTCCCTCTTTCCAATAAAAAGATTTACTGATGAAGTTGCCAGATTTTATGCTGCAGAAATTGTCCTCGCTTGGGAAGATCTCCACTCACATAATATTATATATCGTGATTTAAAACCTGAAAATTTACTTATTAGTCATACTGGACATATTAAAGTTACAGATTTTGGCTTTGCTAAAAAAATAGATCAAAGAACTTGGACCGTTTGTGGTACTCCCGAGTATCTTGCCCCTGAAATTATTTTAAGTAAAGGGTATTCTTTGAATTTTTTTTTTTTTTTTTTAATTTTTTAATTTTGAAATTTTGAAATAATTTTAAGTAATAAAATAAAATAAAATAAAATAAGATATGGAAAAGCTGTCGATTGGTGGGCTTTAGGAATTTTAATTTATGAAATGCTTGTTGGATATCCACCTTTTTATGATGATGATCCATATGAAATTTATGAAAAAATCGTTGCAGGCAAAGTATTATTTTCTTTTCTTTCTTTTATTCTTCTGTTTTCAAGAAAAATCTTATTCTTTTATGAATTCTTTTATTCTTTTTTTTTTCCATCAATGAATCAAAAAACTTATCACAATCTTTGTTCATTAGGTCCGTTATCCTAATTTTTTGAAACCATCAGCAAAGGATTTGATTTCAAATCTTCTTCAAACTGATCTTACAAAACGTTTTGGAAACTTGAAAAATGGTTCAGAAGATATTAAAAATCATAAATGGTTTGCAGGAATAGATTGGGAAGCACTTGCAGGTTCAGCTAAAGGCACAATTGAAGAAGATAGACTAGTTTTCCCTCCATTTGTTCCAACTTGTGGAGGAGATGATGATACATCAAACTTTCAAGAATATGATGAAGATCCAAATGTATTCCCACCCAAAGATAAGAAAGATCCAAATTCTCAACTCTTTTCTGACTGGTAGATTCGCACATCAACAACAACAACAACTTGAACAAACAAAACGAACAAACATTTCTTATATATTTCTTATTAAGCTTTATAAAATTTTTTTTGAATTAGTTTGAAAGTTTTTTTAAAGTTTATGATTTTTGCAATTCATTTTAAAGTTTCAAGAGATTCAACTCAAACCGACAGAGCTAAAGCTTTTCATTTCATTTTTATTTTTATTTTCAACAATCTTGATTCTTGCTTGGGTGTGTGGATTGGAAAGTAAAATTATTGAACATTGAACATAGAGAGGTGATGAGAGAACGAACAAGTGATGTAAAGGAAGGATTTGAAGCTACAACTCAAAGTAATGTTGGATTGAATAGTTCAGAGACTGATGTTAAAGAAATTGTTGGAAATTCAAAGCATAATGAATTTATAAAGATAAATGAAAGTAATGGAAGTAGTAATAGTAATGAAGAAGAGTATGAAGAACAAGAGAAAGAAGGAAATGTAAATAGTTTAAACCATAACCAAAGTCATAATGATAGTAATAATCAATTAAGAAATGGAGTTAATGGAACACATAAGCAAAGTGGAGAAGGAAAAGGTTTTGAGGATTTATTATTGAATGAAAGAGTTGTAAAGGGAATTCATGAACAAGGTTTCTATTCACCTTCTCCAATTCAAGCTAAAGTTATCCCAATAGCAAAGTTTGGAATAGGTACATTTATTTAATTATTCTTTTCTTGATTTTTTTCATTCATTCAATTTGTTTGATTATTACTTTTTTTTAAATTTTTCTTGTTTTCATATTCAAATTCTTAATCAACTAATCAATCAATTACCAATCCACTTACTTTTGGTATTTTGAAGTTAAGCGGTTCGATTTCTTCCCTTTTTAATAATTCTGTGTCTTCAATATCTTGATTAAATATTTATTTTTTATTTTATTTAAGTTGATGTTTTTTGGAATCATTTTTTTTTTCAAACGGATTCTAACATTTTATTTTGAATATAAATTTTTTGTAGATGTTATTGCACAAGCAAAATCTGGAACAGGAAAAACTTTAGTCTTTTCCGTGGTTATACTTGAAGTGATCTCAACATCTATTCCTTTACCTCAAGCTTTAGTCCTTGCTCCGACAAGAGAAATTGCTGTCCAAATAAAAGAAGTTATTGTAAGTGTAGGAAAATATATCCCAAACTTAAATGTTCAAGTATTCATTGGTGGAATTCAAACATCTTTTGATAGTGTTAAAATTAAAGGATGTCATGCAGTTGTAGGATCTCCTGGGAGAATAAAAGCAATGATAGATAGTTCTGTTTTACAAACAAATTCAATTAGACTTTTTATTTTAGATGAAGCAGATAAATTATTAGATTCAAGTTTTGCAAACACAATCAAGTTTGATTTTTTTTTTTTTTTTTTTTTTTTTTTTTTCACTTTTCATTATCAGAAAAATAAAACAAAACAACAAATCATTCATTCTATTTAGAGATATTGTTGTTCATCTTCCAAAAAGAAAACAAACACTTGCATTTTCTGCAACTTTTTCACCTTCAGAGATGGAATTATTAGAGTTATTTATGAGAGAACCTCAAAAGATTTTACTTTGTGCAGATAATCCAACATTGAAAGGAGTGACACAATATTATGATGAAGTTAGTGGAGATGGAAATTCACAACAAATATTTGCTAAAAAAGTGACTCAATTAATATCATTATTTCAAAAAGTTTCATTTTATCAAGCAATTGTTTTTTTAAATCATCAAGGAAGGTTAAAATCTTTATTTTATTTGATTAAATTTTATTTATTTGCTGTTCAATCTTATGATTTTCTAAATCAAATTCAGGGCTGAACAAGTTGCTGAAATGCTTTCTGCAAAAGGATGGCCAACTGCACATATTTCTGGTTCTTTTTTTTAATATTCATTCCCATTGTTTGATGATTATTTTTAATCCATTTCTATAAATAAATAAATATTAGGATCTCAAGAGCAAAGTCAAAGGTTGAACACAATGACATCTTTTAGAAAGTTTAAATTAAGAGTTCTGGTTTCAACTGACTTGGTAGTTTTAACATTTCAACAAAAAATAAAAACATAAATTTAAAACAAATATAAAATATCAACATCAAACAAACAAACAGACAGCTCGTGGAATTGATCTTGATAAAGTAAATTTAGTAATAAATCTTGATTTACCTTATAACACTGAAACTTATCTTCATAGAGTTGGTAGAACAGGAAGATTTGGTTCTTTTCATTTATTATTTTTCATTTTTTATTTTTCATTTTTTTTTTTTTTTTTTTTTTTTTTTTTTTTTTTTTTTTTTTTTTT
>ERZ778024.3145-NODE-3145-length-12500-cov-6.017678_pt1 | contig 12500 bp, 11 predicted proteins | sample MGYA00375754_ERZ778024 | MGnify/ENA primary metagenome ERZ778024 (study PRJEB29350, sample SAMN05389827) | bioreactor metagenome | isolation source: Thiocyanate bioreactor | place: South Africa: University of Cape Town | collected 2014-02-18 ... | reverse complement strand
GGACAAAACAAGTAGAAGGCATGATACACCAAACTTGCCGCCAACATATTTAAAATTATTCGGTAAAGGAGAGATTTTGAACAAGATCAGCATCGATTTTTTTAAAGTTTTGAATAGAATTAAGTAGTGTTTTTTTGAATAGATTTACGATCTCTAATTTGCAGAAACAATCTTGATGAACAAGATTATTTCGACAAGTCCATATGGTGAAAAGAGCAATTCGATGTAAGCACTTTGTTAAAGATCTAAATTTTGAACTCTTGACATTAACACCTCCATTTAGAATAAACTTTAAATTCATCTTAATCGTAATATTAATTTGTTGTAATAAGTTTCTAACTAATTTCAAAACAATTTGAGCAATTTGGCATTTAACAAAAACATGTTCAATTGTTTCAAAATCCTGACATATCTTACAATAAAAATCTCTATTCATTTTTAATTTTTCAAACCTTTCACCAATCCAAAGTGCTCTATTAATCAATTTGTAATAAATCTCATTAAATTTAGGATCAACTGGACATTTCCAGATGTGTTTAGAAATTGTTGTCCATTTCATTACTTTTTCAATTTTAAAGTTCCAAAATAAATGGTTCTTGTTAATAAATAATTGTTGTAATTGAAGGTGATGTCTAATTTTGCTGATTTTCTCAAATTTCAATTTAGGAATATACTCTTTGATATCTTTAAAAATAAATTTAGAATCTATTTTGTCAACAGGTCTAAATCTATTATTAAATTGAATAATTTCCTCTCTTTCAACATTATTCTCATACTGAACTAATGCTTGATCAAAATTGATGAATTCAATGAATTTAATTTTTAAACCATTAAAATCCCAATAAGTATTAGGTTTAGGTTCTATAATATAATTTTCTAATGTTTCTTTCCATTCAATTGGAATGTTATCAATAATATCTTGAATTATTTTTGATTGAGAATTGATCCATTTTTCACCAGTCCAAATATCACGAATTCTAATCAAACCTTGACGAGCAAATTTTTTAGCAGTTAAATTTTATGTGGAATACTAAGGTTTCCCCAAAGAGGTTGACTTAAGATTTTCCAATAGTGTAATTCAGTATTTAATTGGTATTTACTTTGATATAGATTTTGAAAAGCAATCGTAGCATTTCTCCAAAAATCAGGACAAATTTGAGAGTTGTGTGGATTGATGTTACCAAACAAACCACTTAGTCCAATACCAAAATCGTCAAATAGATTTCTTACAAAATAACTTGCAATTTCTTGCCAATGGTCTATGGAACACTCCTTTTATTTATTGATTGAAGTTATGTTCATTTCATCATTTAACAATTTTTTTTTTTCTGTGAATTGTAATTTTTTTTTTGAAGATAAGATTAATGTTATTGATAAATTGTTTTTTTTTTAAAGAAGAAGAGGAAGTGATTCAAATTCAAAAAGTGATATTTGCAAGGAATTCAAAAAGTGATGGAGTGGCAGAAAAAAGAAAAAATAAACAAAAAAAAAGAAAGGAGGAAAAAGGAGTTTTGTTTGTTATTGAAATCATTGTTGATTTTTTCTTCTTTCTCCTTCTTTTCTTCCCTTTTTTTTTTCAAAGAAAACTTTTTTTTTTTTTTTTTCTTCAACAAAATAAAATAAAAAAAAAAAAAAACATAATTCATTTAACAAAAAACAATAAATATTTCTTATTTATTCTCAAACAAAAAAGTTTAAAATTTGAAATTTTTTATTTCTTATTTTATTTCTTATTTCTTTTTTTTTTTTTTCTTTTGTTCATTTGAAGCGTGCTTTTTTTTTTCTTTTTCTTTTTTCTTTTTCTTTTTTTGAATTTCTTTTGGACCTCCGTAGATTATAATTTTTGATGATTAATATTGTTCCTTAGTTATTTGTAAGTAATAGAATTGTTTTATATTTTTGTTGATTGGATTGAATTATAATGGAGGAGAAAAAGAAAACTTTTTGGAAGATGGGTATTCCTAGGATTCCTGGAAGGTATTTTTTAAAAAAAACTTTCAAAAAAAAAAAATTTTTTTTTTTCTATTCTTTGTTGAAAAAGTACTAAATATTCAATGAAATTTAACTTTAATATAGTGCAAAACCTATTGGAGAACCTAAAAGTCCAACAACTGAAAAGTAATTCTTTATTTTTTTGTTTCTCATTTTTTATTGACTTTTTTTTTTTAATTTCCAATTTTTCAAGTTGTGAACAAGAACCTGAAGAAGAAGAAAATCAAGTTTTAAATTCTCCAATTGTAGAGACAGGTTTCTTTTTTTTTCAAGAAAAATGAATGAAAAAATAAAATAAATAAAATCAAATATTGAATCTAATAATCTCAATTAATTCTAGCCCAAGAGATCAAATTAGATGATAATTTTATATACCCAGATGTATCTGATTCAAGTTTAGAAGACAAAATTCAAAATGTAACTTTGGAAGATGGTAAATTAGAGAAAACAGATGATAAAAATACAATGAGAATAAAGAAATTTCAAAAGTTATATCAAGCTACAAATGTTGACTTAAGTAATTTCTTTTTTTCTATTTTTTTTAAAAAAAATGAAAACTTTGGAACAAAATATTTATTTTTTTATGAATTATTTAGATGAATTAAAAACTTTAAGTTGGCCAGGAATTCCTTCTCAATTTAGACCTTGGGCTTGGAAACTTCTTTTGGTTATTTTTTTTCTTTCTGAATTTTTTTTTTTTGATATTAATCAAATTTAATGAATTACTCAGGGATATGTACCTTTAAATAAAGAGAGAAGATTAGCCACTCTTGAAAGAAAAAGACAAGAATATATAGAATGTGTTAAACAATGTTTTGGAGATCAAACAGTTTCCGAATATGCAAATGTAGATTTTTCAATTTTTACACAAATTCAAAAAGATGTTCCAAGAACTTGTCCAGATGTGAAACTATTTCATAGCCCAATCGTGAGAAAAGTAATTTTTTTCAACATTTTAAATTTTAAATATTTCTTTCTTCTTTATTGATTTATTTATGATTTTTTTTTTCAGAGTCTTGAGAGAATTTTATATGTTTGGGCTTTAAGACATCCTGCTAGTGGTTATGTCCAAGGGATTAATGATTTATTAACTCCCTTCTACGTTGTATTTCTATCTTCTTATATTGGTTTCTTTTCTTTCTTTGAATTTTTTAAAAAAATCAAGAATAAAAAATAAAATAAAATAATAATAAATAATAATGATGGAAATAGAAGGAGATATTGAAGCATGTGTTCCTACATTAGAAAAAGATATCCTTGATCTTGTGGAAGCTGATTCATATTGGTGTTTATCAAAATTAGTAGATGGAATTCAAGTATGAAATTTTGATTTTTTTTCCCCTTAATTGATCAAAAAATATTAAAAATTAAAATTAAAAATATAACAATTTTGAAGGATAATTATACAGTATCACAACCAGGAATTCAAAGACAAGTTTTTAAATTAAAAGAATTAATAGGAAGGGTTGATGGTTAGTTTATTCAATTTTTGATTTAAAATATTCCTTTTTCACAGGAAGAAAAAAAAAATAAAATAAAAAAGCTCAACTTCAAGAACATTTACAAGAACAAGGCATTGAATTCATTCAATTTGCATTTAGATGGATGAATTGTCTTTTATTACGAGAAATAACTCTTAAAAATATTATTAGAATGTGGGATACTTACATGGTTTTTATTTATTTTTAATTAATTTTCTTTTACTGTTTTTATTCTAAAAATCAATAATTAGGCTGAAGGAATGGATGGATATTCAACTTTTCATCTTTATGTCTGTGCAGCCTTTTTAATTTCTTGGTCAAAAGAGTTAAAGAAAATGGATTTTGCTGTATTTTTTTTTTTTTTAATTAATGAACAAACTCGTTTATTTTCTTGAACTTTTTTTAAAACAAAAAATAGGAAATAATGACATTCCTTCAATGTCCTCCAACTCAAAAATGGGAAACAAAAGAGATTGAACTCATTTTAGCTGAAGCCTTTTTATATAAAAGTTTATTTCAAAATGCTCAAAGTCATTTACACCAATAATCAAGCAAGAAAGTATTGTTGTTGGAAAAGTATATATAGTACTCATTTTTTTTTTGTCCCAAAAAATTGTCCAAAATTTTGATTGAAGAAAAAAGAAAATTAAAAAAGTAGAAGTTATATTCAAATAAATGTACAACAAAATTTCTTTCGGAAAACAAAAAACAAAAAATATTAAACCATTTTGGATGTTTCTCTATTTTTTTTAAAAAAAAAATGTGAGAATTAGAAATAAATAAATAAAAAGTAGAGAAAGAAAATGGAAAAGAAGAAAAGAAACCCTATTTCACAAAGAGCTTGACTTGAAAATATATTGAAATCTGAATTCGGATTGGAAAGATTTGCAACTGTTTGGAGTATATCAAATTTGAAAGTAGAATTATCAAAATGGAAATCTGATTTTTTTTTTTTTTTTTTTTTCCATATTGGATTGAAACTTGAAAGTATTGAGAGAAAAAGAAAAGTTTGAAGAAATAAAATAAATAATAATTATGCAAACCTGAAGATTTAGGTAATTTTGTTGGTTTACATGAACCAGTTTGAAAAATTGAGATTTCCCTTTTTCGTCTTGGATTTTCATTCTTTGAGAAACTAAAGACATCAAAATTTAGATTTGAAGAACTAGTTGAGGCTTCTGAAGAAAGACATGCAGCAGTAGCTAACTCCAAAAGATTATTAACTTCTCTCTCATTTTTACTTTCTAATTGTTTATCTTGACTCTTGAAATCATAACTTTCTTCTTTTTCAATTAGAGATTGAATTCTTTTTGACTTTCGACTTTCACTTGAAAAATTTTGTTCATCTTTTATATTTGTATGAATTGTTTGATTATTTGGAGGCTGATTTTGATTTTGATTTTGACTTTGATTTTGATCAATTTTAGTATCTTTTTGAGAGAAGTTAATATGATCGTCTTTTCTTGAAGGTGGGGAAACTACTCTTAATGACCACCAACCTTGTTGATTTAATTTTGATAATCCAGAAAGAAATCTATATGCATTATTATTTTTTTTTGTTTCGAATTTATTTTTTGTTTTTTTTTAAAAAAAATCTATATGCATTCTTATTTTTTTGTTTTGAAATTCTCTTTTTTTGTTTTTGTTGAAAAAAAAAAAAAAAAATGCAATCACCTTTCTCTGTTTGTACATAAAACACTTGCGACTGTATTTTCCCAAGTGGGTGTTCTTGTTTTAGTTGGTGTCAAAATATCCCAATTTTGATTAATCCATTTACAAATATCTTCCCTCCAACGAAAAAATTCTTTTGAAGGATTTTCTTGAATTAAATTATACAATGCGAGGTGAACCAATTCAGCCCTTCAAAATAAATGAATTAGGGAATAGAAGAGTAAAATAAGGAAATAAAAAAAAACCAGCTCATATTTTTTCGAATGAAAGTTTCATTTGGAGAACATCTTGAGCATGTGAACGCATAAAAAATATCTCCAGGAAGTATCTGATATTGTAAGCCAGCAATACATTGAGGGTGAAATCCAAAATTACAACCTATTATTAATAAAATATAAAATAATTAAAATATTTTTCACAACGATCTTAGATTTTATTTTTTTTCTGATTTCGATTTTTTGAATGAAGCATAAAAAAAAAAAAAAAAAAGAAATTGCTAACCTTCACAGATTATCAAAGGATCTTGCCTAAAATTTCATGAATTCAAAAACAAAAAATGAAAAAGAAAAAGGAAGAAAAAGTTTCAATTAGTATCTTTGAATTTGAATTCAATTTACAAATTTTAAATATTTCAATTGATCTTTTTCAGATCCAAATCCAAAAATAAAAAAATCAAAATCAATTCCCAAAATGCCAAAAATCTTGAAATCGAAATCAACAAACCGAAAAAATCAATCCCAAAAATGTTTTACAAAAAACAAAGGAATCTAAAAATGATCAAAAATATAAAAAATAAACAAATGTAATTGTAAGAATTGAGAATTGAGAGATTGAAAAGGAAGAAGAAGAGAGTACGAGTTGGTTTGAGTCTGTCCGCAGTAGCAGTGAGACTCCATTCCGAAAAAAAAAAAAATTTTTTTTTGAATGACTTTGCTTTTTTTTTTTTTTTTTTTTTTGGTTTTGGGTTTCCTTTTTTTTTTTTTTTTTTTTTTTTTTGGATTTAGGGAACCTTTTTTTTATTTTCTATTTCTGATTCTCAATTGAATACTGAATCAAACAAACAAACTCAAATCAACAATAAGAACAATCATTTCCTCTTTTTACACTCTACCTTTATTCAAATTTTTCATGGACGATACTTTCGTCTTCAGATCGAATTTCATGAAATTTCATGAACAACAACTTGAATCATTCCAAACTAGTTTTCGAATTGAATCAAATTGAATTGACAAGCTTTAGAATTGAATTGAGTTTGAATTCTATTTTCACTTCGCATTGATTTAGATCCAATTTTTTTGTTGCATTTTTTTTTTTTTTGATCACATTTGATGCGGAAATTATTTGAAAAATCAATCAATCACTTTAAATTGTTGATTCTTTTTCACAAATTATCCTGTTATTCCAATTAATTACTCCAATCCTTTTCTTCAAAAATTTTTGGTTGATGAACTTTTGAAAAAAAAGATGAAAAAATAAAATCTGAAAATAAAATTTTTAATTTGAATGCTTGAAAAACTTACAATTTTAATGATTTTTTTTTCATCACAACAAATTCCTTCTATTCTGCTTTTTCATTCTTTGTGGGTGGTGCTTCGCTTGTTAAATACCAAAGGAGAGCAATCATTATTCCAACAAACCCAACCAGAACCAGAATCAAGTTTTCATGAATGAACAACTTTTTTGAAAAAAAAAGTAATTATTATTTTGTAAACAAAACAAAATGAAAATTGGGAAAAAATGAAATTATTTACCAAACTTGGGGTAAGTTTTTTTTGGACCATCTATTTTTATTTAATTTATTTAATTTAAAAATATTGAGAATTGAAATAAATAATATAAAATAATATCAATAAATAAAATAAATAAATAAATAAATCAAACAGTCAAAAAGCCTCTAATAACTCCTCCAATAGATTTTCCTTCCATTTGTCCATTTTTAACAGCTTGAATAAAGGAGGACATTTCTTTTTGTTCAATTTTGACTTTCTTTCCTTGTTGATTTGTTGAATAGTAAGTATTTGAAACTGGATCAATGATAATTAAAATTGGTAAATCTTCAGTTTCAACTCCATAATTTTTTGAAACATATGCTTTCCATTTAACAGCATCAAGAATTGAAAATACCAGTTGAGATTTCTTTTGGTTCTATTAAATATGCTTAATTGAATAATGAAAGAAACAAAGAAGAAAAAAAAGAAGAAAAAAAAGAAGAAAAAAAAGAAGAAAAAACATTTTTTGATTCTTTGTGATCATTAATTGCCATCGATATTAATTCAGTTTTGTGTGATTCAATACCCTATAATATAAGAATTAAATCAAGAAAATAAAAGAAAATAAAAGAAAGATGAACCTTTGAAGCATCTTGTAATAAAGTGACAATTAATTTATCTCCTGAAAGAATTTCAGCAGCATTAGAAGAATCTAAAGGAACAACTAATGGATTTAGATGTTCTTTAACCCAGTTTTCGACTAAAGAAATCTAAACAATATAAAAATATAATTAATTTACAGTCTTAAATAAAATAAAAATATAAAATCGAACTGATTTTATATCTTGATTATAGAAAGAAAGTTGTTCATTTTGAGAAGCCACAAGTGCTGGAGTTTGAACTTTATAAAATTCTTGAATTTGAGGGTCTTTGGTTACAAAAAATGTTGTTGAAAGGAGGAATTGTTTTGAAATTTCTTTGATAACCTCAAATATTATTGATTTAAAATTAATTTAATTGAAAAGAAATGAAAAGAGAAAGAAAGAAAAAGAAAATCAAAGATTGAACAAAAATATCAGTTATTACATCCAATGAATCCCCTTCTTTATAAATATAAATAAAAAAGGAATCTGCAGTTTTTGTCAATTTGAAATTTTCCCAAGTAAGGTGAGTTAAAGCGGGACTTAATTAAATAATTTTTTTTTTAAAATAAAAAATTGAAAAAGTTAAATTTTAAGAAATCTAACCTTAAAAGTCTTTTGCTAAAATTTACAAAAGCATTAATTGATCGTGTATCTTTATAATCAACCATGGTTCCATAATTTGAGCTATAAAGGATTAAAATTATTGATTGGAAGAAGAAAAAAAAGAAAAGAAAAGAAAAAAAAATCAACAATTTAATTGTGGGAAAGGCACGAACTGAAAATCTTTCACATAATGCACCCTCTTCAGTACAATCAATTTTTCCAACATTAGCTTTTCCTCTTAATTCTATAGCCAAACCTTCCCAAATAGGAAGAAGATTTTTACAATGACCACACCATCTTTTTTTTTATTTTTTTTTTTTTTTTTTAAAACATATAAAAATTTAAAAAAAAAAAAAAAAGAAAAAAAAAAAAAGAAAAGTTACGGAGCAAAAAATTCAAGGAACCAAGGTGAGTTTGCAGTTAATGAATCAAAATTCTCTGAATTTAAATCGACAACTTTTCCTTCAAGATTATACTTACGTTCTGGTTCTGATACTTTTTCAAGTTGGATTTCAATCTTTTTAGGTTCTTTCTCAATTTGAACTTGAACCTCTGGTTCTTTTTCAATAATGGGTTCTTCTTTTTTTTCTTCTTCCAAGATTTCAAGTTTCACTTCTTCATCAGTTACAGATTCGATTTTGGTTTCAGTTTCTGGTGTGGTTTCCTTTACATCTATAACAATTTCTTGAGATTCTTCAGGTTTGGTTTCTTTCCTAATGAAAATTATTTAATATATATCTTCAATAAAATTTGAGTTTAAATCCAAACTCTTCAGAATACTGTTTGACGAATCTGTCAACATATTGTTTCAAATCGTGTGAAGTTCTATGTCCTTCGAAATCCTCAAGATGTGCTCCATTATAAAACCTTCATTTATGATTAATTATATTTTGAATAATTTTCCTTATTTTTGAATCAAACAAAGGAAGAAAGAAATCAAACATTCTTAAAGTTGGATAACCACGGATTCCATGTCGAGCACAAATAGCTGCAATTTATAAATCAATGAATAAAAAATTATTTAATGTTTCAAATCTTCGTTATTAATAATTTCAAATAAAAACAAACCTTGAATATTAGGTCTACTACAATCAATTTTTGAAATTTGAATTTTTTCTACACGATCTGAAAGATCCTCCCAAATAGGAAGAAGATGTTTACAATATCCACACCCTATTTATTTATTTATTATCGATCCAATAAAAAAAAAAAAAAGATTCTTATTCTCCTTCATAATTTAAGAAAATGAAAAAAATCTTGAATTTTGAAAGATTAAAAATGAAAGAATGGGAATTTTTCAAATGAAGAAGAAAAAAATTACATGGCGTGTAAAACTCAACAAACCATAACCCATTTTGAAGTGAGCTCTCAAATGTATTTTCATCTAATTCTATCACCTTAAATTCAAATTTCGTTTAGATTGTAATATATTTAAAAGAAGAAGAAAAAAAAATGGAGGAAATATAAGAATAATAATAATAAACCTTGGAGGCTGTAGAAAGAGCAAAGAATGCGATAACTAACACACCAAACAACCAATCTTTCGCCATGTTTATTTACTTTTTTTTTTTTTTTTTTGGAACACTTTTTTGTTCAAGATTGGAAAAAAAAAAAAAAAACTTTTTTTTTTCTTTTTCAATATTTTTTTTTTCTTTTTTTTTTTTTAAAAAAAAAAAAAAAATTCTTTTTTTATTTGAATTTTTTTTCATTAAAATTTTAATTTTTTTTTTATTTATTTTTCTTTTTTTCTTTTTTTTTTTTTTTTTTTTTTCTTTTTTTTTTTTTTTTTTGGACCGCTTTTTTGTCGGAGATTGGAAATAAACAACAACAACATTTTTTTTTCTCTTTCAAGATCTTTTTCTTCTTTTTCTTCTTTCAAAAAGATGACAAAGATATTTATCTATTATGAATTTTTTTTCATTAAAATTTTAATTTTTTATTTATTTATTTTCCTTTTGTTCCTTTTGATTTGATTTTCTTTATCTTTTTTGTTCTTCCATTGGAAAGCAAACTTCCTTCGGATCAGAAAAATTCTTATTTCACGTGCGATTGATCACGTGATTTGACGTTTTTGATTGAAACGAAAAAAAAAAACAAAACAAAACAAAAGAAGAAAAAGAAAAAAGAAAAAAGAAGGGAGCTAACATTGTAACCTGTAATTGCTGGTACTTTTTCATTTTCATTTTCATTTTCATTTCATTACTTTTAAACTTTACTTTCATCATCTTCTTTTCAGATTTCAGATTGTTCATTTTTTTTTTTTTTTTTGTTTTCCAAAAAATCTAGAGAATTCCAACAAAAAGAAAGACAAAATGGTTGTGGAATTAGAACAAGAGAATGGTGGATTCTCAAAGTTACAAGTTGAAACTTTGAAAGCACTTTGTGAGTCATTTTGGCCAAGTATAAAGAAAGAAACTTCGAATGCTGTTCTTAATGAGTATTATAAAAGGAGTGTGAAAGATGAGAACTTTATTCCAGAGATTATAAGACTTTTATCAACACTTCCACCAGATAAATTTGAAGATATCAAGAGATTCTTGTACATTTTGGAATCGAGGATTGGATGTTGGATGCTCACAGGAACTTTTTCAAATTTTTCTTCGATACCAATGGAACAAAGAGTTGAAATTATTAAAACTTGGGGAACTAGTTCTCTGGAATTAAAGAGAAGAATTCATCAAAATTTTAAATCAATTGTAGGAATGGTTCTTTGTACAGTTCTTAATCCTGAAAAGATAAATTTAAATTGGGAAGCAATTGGATATCCAGGTCCAGATCCAGAGGCAAAGAACTCAATACCATTAAATAGCTTTGAGTTCAAAATGGAAGATCATGATCAATTAGGTCAAGAACTTGAATGTGATGCTGTTATTGTTGGATCTGGAGCTGGAGGTGGAGTGGTAGCTGCTCAGCTTTCTCAAGCTGGATATAAAGTTATTGTCTTGGAAAAGGGACAATATTTTAAGGACCATGAAATGTCACAAATTGAAAGAGAAGCTGTTGATTCAATGTATGAGAGAGGAGCAAGTATGGCAGCTGAGGATTCAGGAATTTTAATTTTTTCTGGTTCAACTTTTGGAGGAGGAACAGTTGTTAACTATTCAGCTTCTTTTAGAACACCAGATTATGTTCTTCGAGAATGGAGTGAAAAACATGGATTAAATTTTTTTACTACTCCAGAGTTTCAAAAATCTCTTGATACTGTTTGCCAGAGATATGGTGTTAGAGATGATTTAACTATTCATAATAAGCAAAATTCAGTTTTAATGAGAGGTTGTGAGAATTTAGGAATTCATTCTGGAGTAATTCCAAGGAATGTGACAGGATCTCATTGTTGTGGATGGTGTTGTTTTGGTTGTCAAAAAGGAAACAAAAATAATTCGACTAAAACATTTTTAAAAGATGCTGCTTTATCAGGCAATTGTAAATTTATTGTATCTTGTGAAGCTGAGAGAGTTATTCATAAGAATGGTAAAGCTCTTGGAGTCATTGCAAAATTATCAAATGGAAAGAAGATTAGAATTAAATCAAAAATAGTTGTCTCATCATGTGGTTCACTTCATACTCCTGCTCTCCTCTTACGTTCAAAAATTAATAATAAAAACATTGGAAAGAATTTACATTTACATCCTGTTGTTACTGCCTCTGGAGTTATGCCTGAAGAAATTAAACCTTATGAAGGAGCAATTATGACTTGGTACTCTGATCAAATTGGAAACCTTGATGGGAATCATTATGGAGTCAAGCTTGAAGCTCCATCAGCTCATTTAGGATATATCACTTTAACTCTCCCATTTGAATCACCAGAAGTATTTAAAGAAAGAATTTTGAAAACTAATATGAGTGCTTTTGGTCTTGTAATTGTTAGGGATAAAAATACTGGATATGTGACAATAGATAAACTAGGTCAACCTTTAATTCATTATCCTTTAGGTGAATTTGAAAGACAAGCAATGATTCAAGGTCTTGAGCAATTAGTTAAAATTTTGGTAGCATCTGGAGCAAAAGAGATTATAACAGGTCAAGAAGGAATCCCATCATTTAAACCAACCTCAACATCAATTCAAACTCCAGAATTAGAATCATTTTTGAAAGAAATTAGGAAAGCTGGAATTAAAAATTTTCGTCAAGCAGTTGTTTCAGCTCATCAAATGGGAAGTTGTAGAATGGGAATTAAAAAAGAGACCTCAGTTGTAAATCAAAATGGAGAAAGTTGGGATGTTAAAGGTTTATATTGTGCTGATGCATCAACTTTTCCAACTTCTTCAGGTGTTAATCCAATGATTACAACTCTTGCAATTTCACATTCTATTTCTATGAGTATTCTCAAAAATATGAAATCAAAATTGTAAAAATGAAGAAGAAGATGAATTTTTTTTTTTTTTATGTTTGTTTGTTGT
>ERZ778024.3144-NODE-3144-length-12506-cov-6.627098_pt1 | contig 12506 bp, 13 predicted proteins | sample MGYA00375754_ERZ778024 | MGnify/ENA primary metagenome ERZ778024 (study PRJEB29350, sample SAMN05389827) | bioreactor metagenome | isolation source: Thiocyanate bioreactor | place: South Africa: University of Cape Town | collected 2014-02-18 ... | reverse complement strand
AAAAAGAAGAAGAATCAATTTATTCAAATATTTCAAATATTGGAGTTATTGATTCAAATGAAATTTGGGCTGATAAATGTTTAATTTCAAGAAATGAGAAACAAAAAATTTATGAAAATGAAGAATTTAAATTTGAAATAATTAGTTATTCAAAAGAAGGAAATCGAATTAACAATGGTGGAAATGTAAATAATTTTACAATCCATATTGAGGAACAAAAGAACGAGAAACAAGAAGATAATAAATGTGGGATTGTGGATTTAAATAATGGAATATATGAAGTGAAATTGAAATTGAAAGAGGAAGGAAAATATTTAATATTTATTGAATATGATGGAATTAATATCAATTCTTCTCCTTTTCAAATTCAAGTATTTTTGAAATTGAAACAAAGAAATTGTAATCAAGTCAATCAACCAAAATTAACATTTGGATCAAATGGAAATGAAAATGGTCAATTTTGTTATCCATATGGAGTAACAATTAATTCAAAAGGAAATATTATTGTTAGTGAATATGGCAATCATAGAATCCAAGTATTTGATTCAGAAGGAAAATTCATTTCAACATTTGGATCTCATGGAGATAAAATTGGTCAATTTAATAATCCAGTTGGAATTTGTATTGATAAGAATGATAGAATTTATGTTTGTGAGTATATTAATCATAGAATCCAAATATTTGACTCAGAAGGAAATTTCATTTCAACATTTGGATTATTTGGAAATGGAAATGGTCAATTTAATTATCCAATAGGAATAGCTATTAATTCAAAAGGAAATATCTTTGTTTGTGATTATGGAAATAGTAGAATTCAAATCTTTGATTCTCAAGGAAAATTTCGTTCAACATTTGGATCATCAGGAAAAAGAAATGATCAATTTAATAATCCATGGGGAATCTGTGTTGATTTGAATGATAGAATTTATGTTTGTGATCTTGGTAATAATCGAGTTCAAATATTTAATTCAAATACAGAATACCTCACACAATTCAAAGTGAATCAACCAACAAATATTACAATTGATCCAAACACCCAGGATATCATTGTAACTCGATATGATAATCAAGTTTCAATTTTTTGATTCAATAACAAATAAATGCAAATTCAACCACAATCAATTTCTCGCTTCTTTCTTTCAGATTATGTAAATAGCTATTCTAAAATTTGAGATATTTAAATCGAGATTTTTGTTGACCAACTTCCTCCATCCAGAAAGAAATGAGTATCTCGGATAAAGAATATCATCATAAGTTTGCAAGAGATCATTTTTAATTCATTGTGGTCATTTTTTTGGTGATGTTTTGTGCTTAGGTTATGAAAGTAAAGTAACTTGAACGGTGGCTTGCATTTTTTTTTTTTTGAATTTTTTTTTTCTTTGATGAATCACGTGATCGCATGAAAAATTCTTTTCAAAACAAATAGAACAAACAAACAAAAAGGGTGATGACTTCAAGAAGCTTGAAAGGAAAGACTTTATTCATTACTGGTGGCTCAAGAGGAATTGGTTTAGCAATTGCTATTAGGTAAAATGAATATAGTCTAAAGAATGAATTTTTAAAAATTTTATTAATTGTTTTTTTTTTTAATAGAGCCGCAAAAGATGGAGCTAATGTTGTGATTGCAGCAAAAACGGCTGATCCTCACCCAACAGTTGATTTCTTTTCATTCATTCACCCATTTATTTATTTTTAAAAAAAATAATATCCTGAAATATGTTAAATTAAAATGTTAATAGCTTCCAGGAACAATTTTTACAGCAGCTCAAGACATTATTAATGCTGGTGGAAGAGCGCTTCCTATCCTTTGTGATATCAGATCTGAAGAACAAGTCATTAGTGCAATTCAAAAAGCTGTTGATACGTAAGATTTTTTATTTATGATTTTTTACAATATAATTTGAGACATGAATTAAAAGAAATTAATTAAATAAGATTTGGAGGAATTGATATTCTCATCAATAATGCAAGTGCAATTAACTTGACCCCAACTTTAGATACTCCCATGAAGAAATTTGATTTAATGAATCAAGTTAACTTAAGAGGCACATTTATGGTTATTCTTATTTCTTTAATTCATTATTTTTGTGTTTCATCAAAAAACCTAACAGAAAAATAAATAAATAAAATGACATCTTTAGGTTTCAAAATATGCTTTACCACATTTAATAAAATCAGCAGAACAAGGAAGAAATCCTCATATTTTAAATCTCTCTCCTCCTTTAAGTATGCAAGAAAGATGGTTTGCTCCTCATGTTGCTTATTCAATGGCAAAGTGAATTTTTATTTTATTTTTATTTTTATTATTTACCTATTTATGATTTTTTGACAATTTTAATGATAATTTGATTTTAATTTTAGATATGGAATGTCAATGTGTGTCCTAGGTATGAGTGGCGAATTGAGAGATTATGGAATTGCTGTTAATGGATTATGGCCAAGGACTGCAATTGCAACCAGTGCTATTGATTTGATTGGTAAAAATCTATTTCATTTTTTTATTTGCATTTATTTTTATTTTCTAAGTTATATTTTCTTTCTTTCTTTCTTTCCTTTTTTTTCAGCTGGAGAGGAGATGAGGAACCATTCTAGAACAGATGAAATCATGAGTGATGCAGCTTATATCATTCTTGTTCAAGATAGTAAACAATATTCTGGAAATTTCTGTATTGATGAAGATATTTTAAGAGCTCAAGGAATTACTGATTTCGATAAATATTCAGTTGTTCCAGGAACTAAAGACTTTGCACCTGATTTCTTTGTTGAAGAAGAGTACAAAACTCCTAGTCCACAAATTTCTTCAGAATTTTTGAAAGATTACAATAAACCAAAATTATGATTTTGAAATATTTTATTTTATTTGCTTTGAAGAATTGAACAAACTTGATGATCATAATGGGGCCATTTATTCATTGGATACTACAATTTCCTTTTCGTTGTGGATAACTTTCAATATATTTAAACTGTCTATTATTAATAACACCTTTTCTTTTTTTTCTAAGTAATTCTATTGCATCAAGAGGATCCATTCCTTTTTCCATTAATGCGATTGCTACAAGGACTGGAGCTCTTTTTTATTTTATTTTTTTTGAAAATGAAAAAAAAGAAGAAAAAGAAAGTGAATCCTGAAAAAAAAAAAAAAAGAAAGAAAGAAACCTTCCTAGACCAGCTACACAGTGAACAGCAATAGTGGGAGATTGTTTATTGTTAGCAAAAACTGATTCATATAATTTTATCCATGTATCTACAACTGATTTTGGAGGTGGTTCACCATCTTGAAATGAAATATCCTTTTTTTTTAAAAAAAAAATTTTTTTTTATGATTCATTTTTTTTTAAAAAAAGTGAATAATAAATAAAATGGAAATTGTACATGCATTTTAATTCCTTTATCAAGGATAGGTTGAATAGAATATGTAGGTTCACAAAGTCTTACTAAATCTGTTACATTGTATTTTTCAAATTCCTAGATTCATTGATTAAAAAAATATATTTAAAGAAATTCAAAATAATTTTGAATTTGATATGAAATTAGTTTCCATTTAAATTAATTTCCAATCATTCGTAATAATCTTGATTTTGTTCAAAATACTCTTGCATCAACTTTAATTTGTAAAAATATAAGAGATCTTCCAAAATATATCACATCCAATTGAATAAAAAATTCATTTTTTCTTAATTGTTGAGTTTCATCCACCATCTTAAATGAAATCAACTTTTTTTTTTTCCAATGTCCATTTTCATTGAATAAAAAATTTGTTGAATTGAGAATTATTGAGGTTATCCAAATTCAATTACAATTACAATAGTTAAAAGAGCAATTATGAACCACATGCTCACAAAGAAAAACGAAAAATGAAAAATGAACAAAAAAGAAAAACTGAATTAAAAAAAGAAAGAATAAGAAATATATTTTTTACCTTAAGGTATAGTTTTAAATTGGAGTCACTAGGAGCGTCCATGATCAAGAAGTTCATGCCCGCATATGTAATGAAAGTGGGAGGATTGACCAAAGACATTTCTTTACAATTAATTATGGTCCTTAATTATCCTAAAAGCGAAAAAAAAAAAAAGAAATTAAGAACTTGAAAAATGAAATTTAATATTGAAAGGTTTATAGGAGGTTTCAAAGAGGTTTTTCTGTTTGAGCTTAAAGTGAAAGGAAAGAAAGTGTGTATGTGTGGTTTTTTTTTCCTAATTCTAATTTTCTTCTGAGTCTCAAACTCAATTTTTAAAAGTTTACAAAAATGAGTCAACGAGAACCATAAAATGAAATAGAACAAGGAGTGAATTCGTTTGTTAAAAAATTATTAGAGAATTAATTATTTTCCAAAGGACCTATGGAGTCAAAAAGAAAAGGAAAAAAAAAAAATTTTCATGAAAAATGAAAAAAAAAAAATCAGTGACAACAGATTTCTTTTCAATCGAATTTCTCAATAATTCTTTTGGTTCCCAATAATCTTTTTCTTTTTTTTCTCACTTTCATCAATCTATCTATTACCAAAGCTTCAAAGCTGGTTACTCTAAAAGATCTGAATAAAAAGTTTCATATTGATAAAATATAGAGAACATCGCATCATCTCATTCTAACTTCAACTTTGTTTCAGAAAAAAAAAAGTTTATCAGACAACACCAAAAAAAAAAAAAAATCCCGACAAAAAAAAAAAAAAAATCACACCCCCAAAAAATGGTTTTCTAAAAGGGGGTTATCGGACAAAAAAAAATCCAAAAAGGGGAATTTATTTCAAAAAGCCACGAGGAATCTTCTCGAAAAAACACGTGGCGGGTGAAATAGGAATGGACGATGATTGGAGGATAGAAAAATTGGATCAAAATGATTGGATGAGGAGGGAATTATGAAGAAGATAATTGGTTGGATTTTCGGAGAGTTTGAGAAAAAAGAGATTTTTTATAATTAGTTGGTGTTGAATAATTGAGTGAGGTGCTATTGTGAATTACATAATATTGAGAAAAGTATATATAAGAGTCACTTTTTAGTTTGTTGTATTTCATTATTTAGTTTTCTTCAGCCTTAGTTCTATTGTTTTTAGTTGTAGTATAGTTTGTATAGTTTTCTTTCTTTTTTTTTTTTTTGTGGAAAAGAGAAATTGGAATAAAAAGTGACAAAAAAAAAAGAGAATTTGAGTGAAAAAAAGTGAAGAGAATTGAAAGAAATTATAATTAAAAAAGCCATGAGTTTTGAGGATAATCTTCCTCAATTATTGAAATGATAAAGGCGATAATGGAAATTATCTAAGTTGATATCGAATTGATTCAATTGAATTTTATACTTTTGAACTTTTCACTAAAAAAAATATCATAACTTTAACTTCTCACTTTTAAACTTTTTAACTTGAAATTGTTATTTCTGAAGTTGATAACTTTTTTTGAGTTTTGAATACAAAAGTAAAAATTGTGATATTTGTAAAATTGAACTTTTCCTGAATTTTTAAAATTTCGATACTCGTGGCCCTTTTTTCTTATTTCAATTCCAATTTCTAATTCTAATTCTAATTCGAATTTCAATTCTTCAATTGACTTCACATTCAATTTTATAATTTCATTTTCAATTTTCTTATTTTGAAGCTTTGTCTAATAATTTTTTTCTTTTCTAAATAGATAGATAGATATGGCTCCAGTAAAAACTAATTCTAAAGCTGCCCGTGCACAAAAAAAACAAGCAGGAAAAGAACCTGTTAAAGAAACACCAGCCTCTTCCGCCTCTTTAAGCGTATTATTTCTTTCTTTATAACTTTATAATTCTACTTCAAACAAATTTAAATTTAAATTTAATTTTTTTTTAAAAAAAATTAGAAAAAATTTGATGACCTTGCTCTTTCTGATACAACTGTTACAGGAGTTTTAACATCTCACCCAACTTCAAGAGATATCCGTATTGAAAGTTTAACACTTTCTTATCATGGAAAAGAATTATTGAGTGATACAGCCCTCGAACTCAATTTTGGAAGAAGATATGGTTTAATTGGACCTAATGGATCAGGAAAATCAACACTTCTTAAGTGTATTGCTGCTCGTGATATTCCAGTCCCAGAACATATTGATATTTTCCATCTTTCTGAAGAATCTGCTCCATCAGAATCTACTGCTATTCGTGCTGTTATTGAAAAAGTTGAAAGAGAATATGAAGTAATTTTTCAATTTCTGATTTTTTCTAATTATTATTTTAAAATTGATTCAACAAAAAAAAAAAAAAATTGATTTTTGAAAAAAAAAAAAATATTAATATATTTTTCTTTTTTTTTTTTTTAAAATAGAGACTCGAACAACAATCAGAAGACATTTTAACAGAAGAAGGACCAGATAGTGAAGCTCTTCAAGATATTTATGATCGTTTAGATGAAATGGATCCAACTACTTTTGAAAGTCGTGCAGCTGAATTATTATTTGGTCTTGGTTTCTCAACTGAAATGATGAATAAAAAGACTAAAGATCTTTCAGGAGGTTGGAGAATGAGAGTCGCTTTAGCTGAAGCTCTCTTTGTCAAACCAACTTTGTTATTATTAGATGAACCTACCAATCACTTGGATTTAGAAGCTTGTGTCTGGCTCGAAGAATGTTTGAAAAAATACAACAGAATTTTGGTCATTGTTTCCCACTCTCAAGATTTCTTGAATGGGGTCTGTACAAATATCATTAACTTGCGCCAATCAAAATTATTCTATTACTCAGGAAACTATGACACCTTTGTTAAAGTAAAATCAGAAAATGAACAAAATCAAATGAAACAATATTATAAACAACAAGAAGAAATTAAACACATGAAAGAATTTATTGCAAGCTGTGGTACATACTCAAATCTTGTTAGACAAGGAAAAAGTAGACAAAAGATTTTGGATAAAATGGAAGCTGATGGTTTAATTGAAAAAGTTGTTGAAGATAAACCTTTTACTTTCCGTTTTGCTTCTTGTGGAAAACTTCCTCCTCCAGTTCTTTCATTTGATGATGTTGCTTTTGCTTATTCTGGAAACAAAAAAGATGCTCTTTACAAAAACCTTAATTTAGCTGTTGATTTAGATTCTCGTATTGGTAAATTTTTTATTTTATTTTATTTTTTATTTTTTTTTCTTTTTTTTAGGTATTGAAATCAAAAATAATTTTTTTTTTTTTTTTGTTTTTTTTCCCTCAAAAAAAAGCTTTGGTTGGACCAAACGGAGCTGGTAAATCCACTTTATTAAAATTAATGAGAGGAGATCTTGAACCCACTGAAGGAAGAGTAATTTTTTTTTTATCTTATTTTAGGATCTTTATTTATTTCACTTTTCTTATGTTTGGTTTAGTTTCAAATATTAATTTTTTTCTTCTTCTTTAGGTTGGAAGACATATGAGTATGAGAATGGGAGTTTATAACCAACATTCAGCTGAACAACTTGATTTAGATGCAACTCCATTAGACTATATCAAATCTAAATTCCCTGATATTAAAATGGATGATGAACTTTGGAGAGCTAGAATTGGTCAATATGGAATTACTGGATCACTCCAAACCACATTAATTGGAAAATTATCTGATGGTCTTAAATCTCGTGTTGTTTTTGCTCAACTTGCAATTGCCCAACCACATATGTTATTATTGGACGAACCTACTAACCATCTTGATATGGAATGTATTGATTCTCTTGCTGAAGCTTTAAATGGTTATGAAGGAGGTTTAGTGTTGGTTTCTCACGATTTTAGATTAATTAATCAAGTCGTTAAAGATATTTGGATTTGTGATAAAAAAGAAGTTACCCCATGGAAAGGTTCAATCCAATCCTACAAACAAAAATTACGTTCTGGAATGAAAATTTAAAGAAAAACCAAAAAAAAAAAAAAAATGTTTGTTAATTGATTTGTACCCTCAATTTTGTGATTATGATTTAACTTACTGTTGAAAATAAATAAATTTGCATAAATAAAAAAAAATATTCAAAAAAAAAAAAACACTTCTTATTTTTTTTCTAATCTAACAAAAAATTTGTCTTTGAATGGTGATCTATAATTAATTCTACTCTTTGAAAATACGGTTGCAGGAATTCCAGAATCAGCTAAAATAACTTCACTCGAAAGATTCAAATGGTCTTGAAGAGGAACACAAAAAGTAATTGTCCATTTCAAATTAAAGAGTCCATCTAAAAATTTGTTTGAAATTGAATTTTGGAAAAAAAAAAGGCGAAGGTGAAAAAGTACGAGATGTAGGATTTCCAAAAGGTAATTCAATTGAAAGAACATTTGCTTTAGTATTATTTGCCCAGTTAGAAAGAAAATGAACTTGATTCTTTGGTTCTATATGATATGGTTCACAAAATGCATCGATAACAAGTGAGATTGATTGATTAATTTGGAGAAGTTCTTTTTTGTTTGAGAATATTGTACAACCAGAAGCTTTACATGATATAAATTGTTTATATACGGCCTAAATAAATTTAAAATAAAAAAAGTAAAATAAAATTGAATGAGATGAATATTTGAAAGAAATTCAAATTTAAATAAACCTCATGCATTAACTCTAACTTCTCTTCAAAGAAAAAGATTTTAACTTTCACATTATGATTTAGAAGATGTCTTGCTGCACAAAATCCATAAGATCCATGCATATTATTACCAGCAAGAATAATCACTTCATTATTTACTGAATCTTCAATTATATGTAATACAAATGCACAAATACTTCTTCCAATGTTTTCAATAATTTCCGTTTCAAACATAATTTCTTCTTTTTCTATTTAATATTTATAGTTAGTTTATTTCTGAAAAATGAAGAAGAGAAAAAGAAATAAAGTTTAAAGTTTACCACAAATTTCAAAAAGTTTTATTTTCTCATCGAAAGTGATGGATGGAAGAAATACATCCACAAAATAAAATCCCATGTTATTCTTTATTTTTGTTTATATTAAAAAAATTGAAAAAAATTGAAAAGAAAGAAAAAGAAACTAACATAATTTTGTGGATCTGAAATATTTAAATTTTCAAGAACATTTTCATGAATTCCTAAGTTTCTGGGTTTTCGGTTATGAGTGACTAAACGAGATTCTGGATTAATTTTCTCCTCTTCTTTAATTTGAGCAAATTCTTTCTCTTTATCAAATAGTTTTAAATTTTCAGCGAAATCAAACTCATTTTGGTAGTAAATATTATCAACTTCCCAGTCTTGATGATCGTATTCTCTTCCTTTCTTTCTTGGAGATGATGATGGATAATTTTGGTTTCCTTTGATTTTATTTATTTTTTTTATTAAAAAAAGTTGAGAAGGCATAAGCAAAAAAAAAAATAAAGAAAGAAAGAAAACCTTGATAATCATCGGGATAATTTTGATATTGTTTCTTGTAAGGTGACTAGTAGTTTAAAATTTTTGATTTAGAACATTTGATGCTTTTCCTCTCTTTTTTTTTGAAAAAAAAGAAACCTTTTGTTTTGGATAATAATTGTCATTATAATTGTAATTGTAATTTCTTTGATTGTTTCTATTAGAATGGTAATCGTTTTTATGAGGAGATCGATGTGAGTTATAGTAATTTGAATTATCAGGTTCTTGATATTTTGGTTCATCGGGTTCTTCATCAAAATTTAATTTTCTGGCAACTGAATTTGAGGTTTTATTGATATTGGGGCTAAAATTTAATATTATAAGTCTAGTTAGTGACACAATAAGAAAATTAAGAAATATACTTTTGAATTTGAGGAATATTTTGAGTAGGACTTGATGAAAACTATTAATAAAGAAAATGTTATAATAAAAGAAAAAATGAAAGAAAATGAAAGAAAATGAAAGAAATTAACTTGAATAATGGCAGGATCATCAGGGACTTTAGATTTTGGTTTCATATTTTCTAAAATTTGAATATCATGAACTTCAGCTCCAGAAATTGTAATAAAAGGGAGTCTTTGATTAGCATATGATGTACTCTTTGATTGGAAACAAGCTATTAAGAAAAAACAATTTCACAAATTATTAGAAATCATTTCCATAATTAATGAATTCTTACCATCTTGAAGAGTAATCTTTTGTGTCACAGGATCCACAGCAGCAATGATTCCTTCACATCTTCTATTATCCACTAACACAATACAAACTTTCAATCCGACATATCCACTCATATTTTGAACTTTATCTTATCTTCTATTGATTTTTCCTTTAGGCAATTTGAAAAAGAATTATGCACAAAACTTCAATAATTACCTTCAATTCTTTCTTCCTATTTCACTTAATATCACACTTTGTGCACTTTTTTGCTGACTAATTCAAGTTTATTCGTTCTAAATTGACGACTTTAATTGTGCAATCTCCAATCCCAAACCAATTGCACAATACACTCAATTAATTGTCTGATTCGGAGCTCTTTTTCTCACCAAATTTTTGTCTTTTTTTTTTTTTTTTTTTTTTTTTTTTTTTTGAAAATTGTGAGAATGTATTAAATAATAAAATCATATGAGATGAAAGAAGAAGGAAGAAAGTTACATGAAAACGAAGAGGTAAGGTTGTAGTTATTAGTTGATTGAACTGGTAAACTTTTGATTCTTTTCCCGCCAAATTTTTTTTTTTTCTTTAAATTTTGATTGCTCCTGTTGTAACAAGTCGAGACAATATGAAACCTTTGATTGAAATATAATTCATCAATTCTTATCTTATCTATTGTATTCATCAAAATCTGCTTGAGTACCAATTTTTCAAAAATTCATTTGAATGATTTGAATCAAAAATCTCACAAAAGTGAAAAGCGAGTTTGAGATTTTTGTGATTTTTGGTTTGTTTATACACTGCAATGTGATTCATCAGCAATCTATTCTTGCTTTAATTGTTCAACTTTGATTATTGAAACACAAAACATAAAACGATCATATAATTCAAACTTAAGAAACTCATTTATTTTATATTTCTTTATTTCAATCAGGACTTTAGAGGACAAAACAATTGGTAAATATGAACGAAATTGGGGAGTTAGTGCTATTCTTCCTCCAAATTTAGTGACTTTGGCTTGTGATTCCTTTAAGATATTCAAACCAATACTTCATAGAGAGTCCTGTTATAGATCAAATATAAAATTAGACATTATGAAATTTGATAAAAAAGATGGAGCAATCAAAAATCTTCAAAAATACCTTGCCATTAAAATTCAAGATCTCAAGGAAATTGAAAGGATCATCATATTTGTGATGAGGATTGATGATTGTCATCTATTAGAAAAATTGTTGTTGGAAGAAATGAAGATAAAAGTTAGCATTTTTAATTCTAAAATGGATCAAGAAAATGTTAAACTAAATGTAAATAATTGGAGATTGGGAATAAATAAGATCATGATTGCAACAAGTGGTTTTGGAACAGGAATTGATTATCCTTCAGTCAAATATATTATCCATTTTGAAGGAAGCTATTCATTGTTAAGTTATTATCAAGAAGTAGGAAGAGGAGGAAGAAATGGGAAACCAAGTGAAGCTATTTGTTTTGGATTTAATTCAAAAATTAATGAACAATTTTTTCAAGAAATTGATGAAAAGAAATGTTTAAAGAAACAAATATTGGATGTTATTGATGGAGAAGGAGGCCAAAGTTGTGGTCCTTGTTCCAGAATCCTAGAAGAAGAAGAAGATTGAGAACGGATGAACTTGATAAATTTTAATGAGGACTTCCTCTCATAAATGTCCTAGAATGGATAAAAGATGTTTTAAGTGTTTATCAAAAAATTGGTGCTATAGTCTTCCACAAAGAAAAATTCAAAGGAGCTTGTGAGAACAAAATTCTTTGGCAATCTTTACTGTGCTTATTCCACGACAATTTCTCCTTATTCCAAAAAATAGTCCCAGAAATCAAGACAATGGATTTAAAAACTATGATTAAGATAATGTTTCAAATGAAAACAAATGAATTTCCATATTTCATTTTTGAAAAGTGTATCACAATTTGCCATCAATAACTTTCTTAATTGACCTTTAATAATTCAATTAAGAAAACACCAATGAAAATGGACCAACTAGATTTGTATTTCGAAGGTCAAAAGATTCAAAGGATTAATCCATTTTGATGGGTATAGCCACTTGCAAAACATTTCTGCATCTGAATTCCGTTCTCTATTGAATTATTAAACTTGTTATTAAAAGTCTAAATCTCCAAGATCCAAGGGTAAATTGGTAATCTTAAAAAGTGGAAAAAAACTGGCTTAAATGGAAGCTCAAAAAGGACAACATAAGAGCAAAACTCCCTACAAGAAAGGAAAGGCAGGAAGAAAGAAGGAAAGGTGAATGGAAGTGATCTTCTCTGGTCAAGATCAAGTAGATATTCTATTAGATGTTCGAAAGGGTAAATGAATATGATATCCAAATGAACAAAAAAGATATAGTTTGAGATATATAAGAAATTTAAAAAACAGAATCGAAAAAAAAAAAAGAAGGAAAGAGGTGAATGAAATTACTTACAGTTATTACATAGTAGTTGAAAGAAGAAGAAGAAAAGTGGATCCATTAGACCTTTATATATATTTTTTCTGAAGTCAAGAGATTCATAAGCATTGTGGT
>ERZ778024.3139-NODE-3139-length-12513-cov-6.903997_pt1 | contig 12513 bp, 15 predicted proteins | sample MGYA00375754_ERZ778024 | MGnify/ENA primary metagenome ERZ778024 (study PRJEB29350, sample SAMN05389827) | bioreactor metagenome | isolation source: Thiocyanate bioreactor | place: South Africa: University of Cape Town | collected 2014-02-18 ... | reverse complement strand
AAAAAAAAAAAAAAAAAAAAAAAAAAAAAAAAAAAAAATTTTTTTTTTTTTTTTATTTTTAATTAAAAAAAAAAAAAAAAAAACTAAAAGAAAAAAGTCAACTGAAAAGAAAAAAGAACAAAGAAAAGCTTAAAAATCAAAAACTCAAAAAGAAAATGAATCAATAAAGAACAAGAATTATTAAATAAGTAATCAATAAAGAAATAGTGAAATCAATAAAGAACAAGAATTATTAAATAAGTAATCAATAAAGAAATAAAGAAATAAAGAAATAAAGAAAAAAAAAGATAAGTTTCAATTTTTTTGAAAAATATGAAAAAGAAAAGAAAAAAGAAAAAGAAAATAAAACTAAAAAAGAAAAGAAAGAAATAAAAAGAAGAAAGAAAATCAAAACTTTACTTGAAGAAATACAGTAATAATTAAGAAAAAGAAGAAAGAAAAATCAAAACCTGAAAAGAAAAAGAAGAAATAAAAGAAGAAATAAATGAAGAAATAAAGAAGAAATAAAGAAAAGAAAGAAACAACAAAGAAGGAATCTTTGATTCACAACAACACAATAAAACAACGAAGTAAGAACTTCTCTTTCAATTAAGTTTTAAAAGTAATCAATGTTAAAGAATAAAAGAAAGCAAACTGAAACAATTAAATGAAAAAAAAGAAAATAAAGAAGAAGATAGAAGAGAAAATTCTTTGGAGAATTCTAAAGAAATAAGGTTGAAATTAATTGAAACCCTGATTCATGTTGATCTTTTTCTGATTTTGCCGTTAAAGTCAACTCTAACAAAAGGGCAAATCAGCAAAGTCAAAGAACAAAGAGTTATAACTTACTTACCAAGTTGACTAAAACATATTGAGTTTTCCTTTATGAAGATAAGAAAGAAAGTTGTTTGAAATGATTCCTATACAAAACCTTCCATCAGAGAACTTTCTTTCCTCAAAGATTTAAAGCTTTTGAAAAATGATTAGGATTTTCTTAAGTTCAACAAACAAAAAAATTATTAATTTATTCATTATCACCTTCAATTTCATCGTTTAGAATTGATGCTTGGATTGTTTTTCAAGTTTTTAAATACAAGAAAGGAATTGTGGAAATGAAATAGGTTATAACTGCTGATATTTCATTTTCAATTTTTAAAGTTCAAAGTTTTTTTTTTTTCATTGAGTCACGGTTTTTTTCCTTTTTTTATTTTAAAATTTATTTGCAACATAGCTTTCAAATTAAAACCTTTTAAAACCCTAATATTCTAATATTAAGACTGATAATACAAACTTACGAACTTATTACTTATAAAAAATCAAAATCAGAAAATGTTTTCATTATTGATGAGATATCCAAAGAGAGTAATTATGAATCAAAAGAACATAATAGCGATGATCGATATATTCAATGACATTATTAAAAACTAACAAAAAAACAGTTAGCAAACCAATCAGTGATATTCAGATGCTCAAAACCCTTTGATATTAATTTAACAATGTCTTGATATTCAACACTTGATCTTTTCAAGAAGATTTCAACTGGATGGCTTGGTATAAAGAGCTCTTTATTGCCAGTCTGATGTTTGAAACTAAAACCAATGAGCTGATCAAATAATGGTTTACTTCTTTATTTAAAAAAATGTTTATAAACTGACTAACATCACTTGAAGTTAATCTGATAGCAATTCTCAAAAAAATCTTAAAAATTCAAGAATTCAAGAAAAGCTTCGCCCAACTCAATAATCACACCAAGAGATTCAACTATTTAACGATTTATGGTCACTATTCGCACAATCAACTTAACTCTTTCTTTAACAAGTTCTTCATGATAAAATCAATAGCAAAGAGACAATAAAATTGTAAGATTCAATAACAACAGAGTTTCGAATTCACTAAAATGACCCTTCCTCCTTTTGATGTTATGGATGTTTACAATTATTGAATATTATTTTTTAAAATCAAGACTTCCAAGAGTTAGTTTTTTAACCGTTGAAGTTCAATGAATTAAAACCGAAACTGATGTCAGTTAGACTAGTTTTTCAACTTCAAGAATCAATGATTGACAAAGTTGCCTCGTTTATTATGATCCTACAACAAATTATTAAATTTAAACCTTGCTTACTCATCAGAGCAAAAGGAGAATGGAAAGGAGAATGGAAAGGAGAATCAAAAGGAGGAGTGAAAGTAATGAAGACTCTGAGTCTGGAAAACATGGTATCAAACAAACAAACAAACAAAAACAAAAACAAAAACAAATAAAAAGTGCTAACAAGCAAAAAAAATTTAACAAATAGAAAGGTTCAATTCACTGCGGAACACCCAAGAGTAGTATCATTCTGGTCTATAAATGGAAAGTAACAAGATACTGAGCAGGAGTTCAGCTATACAAAAATGGTACTAGAGGCTCCCTAATTCAACCAAAAAACATTATAAATACCCTCTGTAAAAAATCGGACAAAGTTCAAAAGCAACAAATCAACAAGTATTTTTTCCTTCTTTTTTCCTGAACTTATAATTATAAATTTTTTTTTTAAAAAAAGGATGCTTCACCAATTTGTGATTTTGACTTTACTTTGCTTCTTTTCAACTTTGACTGAGAGTGCTGTTCAACTTTGTGTCATCACTTGTCCAGACTCCAATGAATTGTTTGCTAAATGTATTGAAACATTTGGATCAGCTGATGGAGGATGCCCAGTCATGATTGCTATGCAATGGGGAGCAACAAACGAAGCAACTTCTTATCCAAATATTGAGATGCGACATCATGATTACCTTGGTACCCCGAGTTTATGTAAGAGTATTAACTCTTGCCCTGGTGGGGACTGCTCTGTCAATTTTGCAGAAGGAGCATCTTGGGGGTCACCTCGTGGATGTTGGGAAGCCTTTTCAAAGTTGCAAAATGAGTTAACTATACCCGAAGTAAGTATTCCTCTACCCAAAACACGCCAAAGACTCATTGAAAATCGTGTGCAAATGCTAGCTGATATTTTGATGCAACATGATTCAATTGATGACTTGACCCCTGACGAGAAAATGTTAGCGTTAAGGATTACACAAGAAGAGCTGAATGAATTGAGAGTTGAGGTTAATGTACATGATTCAACTGAGAGAGTCTTAAAATCACTCCACCGAGTTTTGCATCGTTTACAAAGAAGTGTTCCTGACGAAGTTGGTTGTTACACAAATCCAAAATGTGCCGCCTGCAATGAATTGGTTCAAGCTCTCGCAGATGAAATGATTAATTATGGGATTGACCAAATTTGTGATAGTATTGTACAAATCACCATTGACACAGTCTGTAAAATTACAGGACCACTTAGGATATTTTGTGAACCCATTTTTGATGGTACAGGACTTACAGACTTAGGTATCGGGGTCTGCAGAGCAATTGCCAAGGAAATTACAAACGGTATCTTCGGTCAAGAAAGTCTTGATAAAGTTTGTACTCATCTCACCTGCCGAAGTAGCGATTTAGATGATGGACTCTGTGAAGTTTCAGACTCTAAGCTTCAAAATAAACGTTGTAGTGAATTCTTAAATCAAGTAGAACTTATGAAAAAAGGATTTTGCATTGTTCGAGACACATTACAAGTTGCTAGCGACATTTCTAGCCTCACATCTCCTTCTCCTTCAGATTTACTAGCTTTAAGCAAAGGAGAGCCTTTGGACCTCGAAGCAATCGAGAATGTAAAAACACTTTGTTCACACGGATCATCAATTCATGTGAACATCAGTGCTATTTTCCTTATTTCCTTTCTTTTATTTTTGTTTTTCTATAATTCATAGAAATCTGAAATAAAGAAATAAAAACTCCTTTTCTTTTTCTTTAATGATTAAATTTGAAATTGAAAATTAATTTTGAATTTGTGTTTTTATTGTTGTTGTTGTGAATCAGAACAATATTTTGAAATCTGTGTTTTTTACTTTCCTCTGTGTGCTAATCTCTCAAATTTCAAAAGAGGGAATTGCTATTTTAATTATTTTTATTTATTTTTTAAAAAATTGATGTTTTTGTTTGAAGAAATGAAATGAAATGGAATAATTACCAGTGTTGAATCAGTTGAAATTGCATTGATCATCGCTGTAAATTCAGGTCCTGAAGTAAAACTATTTCCTCCAATGTTAAGTTCCAAAAGAGTTGAATTGGCCTAAAAAAACCAAAGAAGAAAGAAAAGAAAAGTTATAACAATAGAATGAAAAAAAAAAAAGAAAAGAAAGAAATTCAGCCTCAAGCATTTTCGCAATTGATTGTGCTCCTGAATTTGTTAAATGATTATCAGAAAGATCCAAAGATTGAAGAATCTTATTAGCATGAAGAGAGGTTGCAATTGCAGAAGCACCTTCATCTCCAATTCTACAGTCAAGAGAAAAAAATGTCAATAAAAGAAGAAAAAAAAAATAAAAATCAAAGAGATTTGATTTTACTTGTTGTTTTGAAGACGAACTTCAGTAAGTTGAGTCTTTCCTCCAAGTAATTTTGAAATTGCCGTAACACAAGCTTTTTTTTTAAAAAAAAATTGATTGATTGATTGATTGAAATAAAGATTTAGTAAATCCATACCTTTATCTCCAATTTCATTGAATGATAAATCAAGAAGTTTCATTTCTGTTCCTTCTCTTTTTAAAATTGCATCAACAAGAGCAATTGCTCCTACATCACCAATCTGGGAAGAAGAAAATCAAAATCAAAATTTGAAAACTCAGATTTTAAGAAAAGAAACAAACCCTATTTCCATCTAAACTGAGTAATTGTAATTTTGGATGTTTCTTTAAAGATTCAGCAAGATGTTTTGCACCTTCATCTCCAATTTTATTTTCAGTCAAACTAACACTCAATAAATTTGGATTTGCATTAATTAATTGGGAAATAAATCGTGCACCATCATCAGTTAATTCATTATTTGATAAATTGAGAGTTGTAAGGGTTGGATGATTAATGATTCCTGCTGCTAAGACTTGAGCATGTAAATCACTGATTGATGAAGATTGGAAAGAAATTGTATGAACTCTGCTATCTTTCATTGGTTGTTGGAGAGCAACAATTGCTTCCAGAGCAACAGGTTCTTCCTCCATAAGTAAAGTCTATATCCAAATTTTGAATTTTTTAGAAATTAACATGAAATCAAAAGAAAATAAAGTAAATAAAGAAAAAAAAAGAAAGAAAATATACATCCGTATTTTGGTAGTCAGTAACAAAATCTCCAACTCTACGGTCAACTCTGGCTTTAACCATGACAGTCTTTTTCAAATATGAATTAAAAGCGATATTTGAACGAATTGCGGAAATCCATGAGTTCAATTGTTCAGCATTATCAGTTGAGAAATACATAACTCTTTCCTATTATTTTTTTAAAAAAAAAACAGTTAGTTATTGAAATATTTTGTTTTGAAATTTATAAATTATGAATTTTACTTTTGTAATAATTTTGAAACATGGTTCTTGTCCAGGAGCTTCTTCTTTTTCAACGCTACATGAATCCAAAATAACTTCTCCTAAAATAAAAGAAATAAAAATGTTAAAAAAAAATTTTTTTTTGAATATAATCTCAAACCAACGAAATCAATAAATAAATAAATAAATAAATAAATAACCTTTAAGAGTTTTTTGATCAGTTTCTGTATAATATAAAAGTGAAGTTGGTTTAAGAATAACCCATCTCTTTTCCCATTTAGAAGATCTTTTATCATTAGCTCCTTTCTTTCGATCTTTGATTAACCAACCACTCTTTGTAACTCTTTCAGCTTCTTGAGAGGCTTCAGGTGCACGATAAAGTCTTTGAACAACAGAAACAGTATTTTGTTTCAAAAATCGGTTTACAATCGGTTTTCCTTGAACACTTCCACTTCTATCTCTTGTTAATTTTCTTTCACGTTCTCTCTAAATAATAATTATTATAATATGTTGTCATTCAATACATAAATTGATTTTTTTTTTTTTCTGAAAAACAAAAAACCTCATTCATCATTTGAGTTCTAGCTAATGCACTCTTTAAGGCAATAATTTCTTTCTTTTTTTCTTCAAGTTCAACTTCAAATGTTGATTGTTTTTTTGCAAGAGAAGTTGATAATGAAGCACCCTATTATTATTTTTTAAAGAAATTCATTGATTAATTCAAAGATATTATTGGGGAAAAAAAAGACCTTTGAAATTTGTTTATCCAATAATTCTTTAGCATCTGTAATCTTCCAATTTTGTTCAATTTGAGCTGTTAATTTCTTTTCAGTATCAACCAAATCACGAATAACATTTTCTAAACGATTTTCTAATTCATCGACATCATTTTCAAGCTCTGCACGTTCTTCTCTCAAATTTCCTGATATTTTCCATTCATTTTCAAATGATGACTTAAGAGTTTGCATTTCTTGAGAAACCCATCCAAAGAGTGAAGATTTCATTGAATCAAGTTCAATTTTAGTTGTATTTGCCTCATGTTTGGCCTAATATATTTTAATTAATAATTTTTTGAGAGGTTAATTCCTTTAGAAAAAAAAGAGTAGTATTACCTTAGTATTAAGTTTTCGAACTTCAGCTTTAATTTTTGAAAATGTATCTCTTGTAACTTCATTTCTTTTTTTAAGTTTTTGTTCAAGATTTTCAACAACTAATTGATGTTCATTTTTGAGATTGGTAACTTCAATTTGATGACTTTTTTCTGCACTTTCATATTCTGCACGTTTTGTTAATAATTGCTAATAGAAAAAGAAAGGTCATTTTAAATTAAGTTTTATCTTTTTTAAAGAAAAAAAATAAAAGAAAAACTTGTTCATAATCTTTTCTGGTATTTTCTAAATCAGTTCGAAGGTCAGATAATTCTTTTTCACGACGTTCTCTAATTTCTAAAGCCTTTTGAAAAAAAAAAAAAAAAAAAAAGAGGAAAATTTTTCAGAAAGATGAAAAGAGAGGATTAAAATAAATTAAAAATTTACTTTAGTATTTTTATCACCTGCATCTTCAAGCATGTTTTTTAATTGTTCAACTTCTGCTTCGAATTTCTTTCTTATTCCATTAAGTCTTTCAGTTTCATTTTTTTCTCTTGAAAGTTCTTCTTTTAATCCTTCATGACGAGATGAAAGATCACGTAAATCTAAATTGAAAAGAAGTTTTAAAAAAAGAGAAAATTAAAATTAAAATTAAAATTGAAGTTACTTTGTTCAGTTGTTTCAAGAGTTTTTTTAGTTTCTTGAAGTTGTGTTATTAAATCAGCTTTATTTGATTGTAGGTCCTTGATTTCGCGGTCAAGTTTTTCAATATGATCTTTCTTCTCAGTAATTTCATCAGTCAAAACTCGTTTTGTGTAAACGATCTATTTAAATTATTAATTAAATTAAATTTTTCTTTTCCTTTTTTCTTTTCTTCTTCTCTTCTCTTTTTAATTGAACCTCAGTTTCAAGACGTTCTTTTTCTGCCGCAGCTTGTTGTGTAACAGTTTTCAAATCGATAGTTAATTTTTCCCTTTTTTATGTATTTTTGTTATTTGAAAAAAAAAAAAAAATAGAAAATAAATTAATAAAATTACTTGACTTTCAATAATTCTTGATTCTCTTCTTCAAGTTTTGCATATTTTCTTTTCCATTCTTCAAGTTCTGCTATTGTTGAATCTTTTTCTGCAATTTCATTTTCTAAAGTTTTTTTAGTTTCTTGTAAATCAACATTAAGATTTTTGTTCTTTTCTTCCAATGTTTGACGAACAGCTTTTAATTCAGAAACTTTAGTCTCTGAGCTTGAGAGGTCATTTTCTAATTTTTCTTTTGAAGCAAGTAATGATTTCTTTTCAGTGGTAGTTTTTTGTAATTCCTCTGAAAGATCTTTAATTTGTTCAGTGAGTTCTTTCGTCAATTGAGTGAGTCTGTTCTTTTCTTCAACAACATTTAAGGCCTTATTAATTTTGATATTTTTACGAACTTTTTTTCCATGAAAACATGCTTGGATTTTGGTGACTGCTTTCTTTGCATTCTTATATCTTCTCTATTTTATTATTTATTTTGATTTTTTAAAAATTACAAAAGAAGAAAAGATAAAAAGAAAGTGCAAAAAAAAAAAATTACTCTATGGAAATGTCTTCTAAAAGCTGTTTGAATTCTTAATGCAGAATATTCTCTCTTCTTTTCAAGTTCTTCTCCTCGTTTAAGTAAGTAATGTGCTCGAGTAATTTCATAAACAATTCTTCTGAAACCTGAAACTCTACGTCCTTTTCTCCATGCATTCTATGTTGAAGAAGAAGAAAAAATCATGTAAAAAGAAAAAAATGAGTGAATGAAAAAAAAAAAAAAACTTGAATTTTTCTTGCAGCACGATCTCTTCTAAGTTTATTATATTTGACACGAGCTAAATGTCCTCTAATCATTGGTTGAAGTTTCAAAGTAGCTTTCTTCAATTTTTGATACATTTTTCTACGAACCATTCCCAAATAAACTTTTCTGATATTTGATGCACAATCAAAAATGTATTTTTGAAGTTTTACTTCAAGTTGAGCCAATATACCAGTTCGGAAAAAAACTTTAGTTCTTCCAACTCTGAATGCATCTTCATCTAAATCTAAAGCAACACATAAAGAAAAGCAACAATCTTTTAGAGCTTCAAAGTTATCAAAATCATTTTTTGGAAGTGGATTAAATGAATTTGGATGTTTTCCATTTGAAATAACACATTTCCATTCATGAGTTGTAAAACGTTTATAAAATTCAGCATGAGAAATTCTATTTAAAAAAAATTGTAATTAATAAGAATTCATAAATTTGGAAGAATAAATAAGGAAATCAATAATAAATAATAACCTTGACGGATACATATCTCTCATAATTCTAATTGCTTCTAAAACACCAGCACATCTTAATTGATGTGATACATCAACATTTTCGAAAACACGAGGTTTTTTAACTCCATTGGGTTTCACACATCGAACGAAATAAGGAGTTGTTTCACGAACTTTAAGAGCTAAATCATTCATTCCTTTACTAAATTGTGTTCCAACAGTAGCAGAAAAGATTTTTTGTCCTCCAGCACTAAAATTATTATTAATTATTATATTTAATAAAAAAATAAAATAAAATAGAATAAAATAAAATAAAATAAATACGGTTTGCTTGGAGCTTTACTTGACAAGTTTCTTGATACTCTCTTTGATCGATCTTTTTTTGAACTTGAATCAGTGTATAACATTGAAGAGGGGAAGAGAGCTTTAACAAATGGACTTGAAGAAGTTTGAATACATGGAATTAAATCTGGATGAAGTGCATCTCTATTCTTTTCAAGGAATTGATAAGCATCATAAGAAACATCCCCAGCGAAATGATGAATAACAAAACCAGAAGTATTAAATTTATCCTTGATTAAAATTTCAGATTTGATATTATCCCAAAGTTTTGAAACAAATCCTCCATCAGTTCCTTTTGGTAACATACATTCTTCATCAAGTAAATTTAAAATTCCAGAAGGTTTTCCTTCAATGACATCAAGAACAGCTTGATTATCTTTGAATTCGACATAAGTCCATTTAATTTGTTCCTTTGCATACTCTTTTTGTTCCATTTTGAAAATATGTTGATTGAAAATTTGTTGAATATGTTCATTAGCGTAATTGATACAAAGTTGTTCAAAACTATTTTCCTCAAAATACTCAAAACCAAAAATAACAAAAAAAACAAAAAATAATTCAAAAAGTTGTTCTCTAAAAAAAAAAAAAAAAAAGAAAAATTTAATGAGATTTGAGGAGGGGAAAAGAAAAAAAAAAACTTGTTAATTGAAGCATTAATTCTAAGAACAAGCCAATCAAATAATCGACCATAAAGTGCTTTTGATAAAGCATCTCTTGAATCAGTTGCTTGTTCTTTTCTTAAAGCTAATTATTTGTTATTATTTTATTAGTATTGATGTCTTAAAAGATAGAGTGAAAATCAAAAAAAAAAAAAAAAAAAAAAGAACCTTGAGTAACATATTCACCTCCAGCAAAAATTTTTCTTGTACATAAAGCAGAGGTTAAATTATTAAAATCAACTTGAAGAAGAGATGCAGCTGTTTCAAGAGATTTTGATGTAGCTGGATCAAGTTTTGAAGCATCACTGAAAATAAAAATAAAATAAAATTAATGAAAGATTACTAAATAAAAATAAAAGAAAGAAAAGAAACCTGGCACCAGCTAAGAAATTAACATTTCCTAAGTGTAAAATTGAAGCAACAACTCTCAAAACAAATTCTTGTTCTCTTTCATTGATTCCCATAACTGTCATGGCGTTCATTGTCTCCAAAAATTCATCAGAGTCTGAACGTCCTTCAATAGTATGTGCATCACTTTGATTCAAATAATGGAAAATATCAGTTGATCCCAAAGAAAATTTCTCTTCTAATGCTTTTCCACTTCGACAAATTTGATAAAAGATATGAAAGTTTCTTTCACCAGGATTCTATTTTCCAATTTTAAAAAAAAAGAATTAATTAATTTGGGTCAAAAATAAAGAAAGACAAAAAATTAAAGGAAATGAGACATGATGAATAACACGAGACTTTTCAAGGAGATAAGTTTCAATCTTTGCTCCAATAATTTTTCCTGATTGATCAAACTAATATGATTTGTTTGTTTATTTGTTTTTTGTAAATAAAAAAAAGTTAAAAAAAAAAAAAAAAAAAAAATTACTTGAATTTCTGTGAATTTACCAAAACGACTAGAATTATCATTTCTTAAAGTTCTTGCATTACCAAATGCTTCAAGAATTGGATTAGATTCCAAAACTCTTTGTTCAATTTCTCCAACTTGATCAGAATCTGAAGTTGTTAAAGCTAAATATCTCATTAAAATTTTACAATTTTCAGTTTTTCCTGCTCCACTCTCACCACTAACCAAGATTGTCTTTTTTTAAAAAAAAGAACTTTAGGTTAAATCAATTCAATTCAATTTCTTTTTTTAAAAAGAAATACTTGATTAGTTTGAGTTTCCCTGAGAGTTAAATAAGCATTTTTTGCAATCATATAAACATGAGGAGCCATTTGTTCATGTTGATCAATTGGACAAGTTGCATAAGATTTCACAACTTCTTGAGAATATAAATGTGGAACTGGTCTCCAAGGATTTAATGCAATTAAGATTGCTCCAGTGTATGTGTAAATTTCATCTTTAGCATATCTTAATTTTAAATTATGAAGAATTCCAGGTTCATGAAGATAACTGAGACTTGTCATATCTATTTAATTATTATTTATTTCTCATTTTTAGAAAAGAAAAGAGAAAAAGTTCAAATCAATAATTCAAATTACCTGGTGTGCCTTCAAGAAATTCAGGATTTCTTGGAGGTAATTCAGTCAATTTATGAACTTCTTTTTTCTAAAATCAAACAAACAAAAAAAAAAAATAATAAATTTGAAATCTTAAAGAAAGAAAGAAATGTCTAAAAAGTCAAAACTTTACATCTCCATCTTCTGTTGTAACTTCAAGTCCTTTATCAGTAAATTTTACAACAACAAAATCATCATTTTCAGTCTTGAACAAAATTTTTTCAGGTGCTATTATTTTAATTTTATTTTTTTTAAAAAAATTATAAAATGAAAAATAAAATCAAAGAAAGAAACTTGGAGGTGAAAAAACAGTCCCAGCAATCCAAAGCTTGTTATTATTCGGAATCCACCATTTGGTTCCCTGTTTTTTTATATTTTTTTGTATTTGATTTTTGAAAAATTAATCAAATCATTTAAACTCAAATAAACTATGAACATCAATTCATAAAAAATATTGATTCAAACATCAAATAAAACTATTGATCCATTAAACAAAAATCTTGGTCAAATAATAAATAATAATAAATTAGTAATTTTTTTCTATTTTAGGATTTTCTTGAACCTAAATACTATTGAAATATTATTCTTTTACAAATATAAACAATAGTTTCAAAAATTGATTCTCTTTGTTGTATTTAAACTTTAGTTTGATTGAACTAATAATCATATTATTGAGATTTTTAAATTATTATTAATTATTACTTTTATTATTATTTTGTGTTTTTGTTTTTATTATTTTGATTTTGCTTCAATTTTGACCAACAAATTCAAACCCAAAAACCTCAAAAAATCCCAACAATATTGATATCAATCGAAAGGCAATTTCAAAGAGAATCAAAGTTGATCAAAAACATCATCAATTTTATTTTTTTAAAAAAAATGATAATTAAGAATAAAAGAGTTTTTTGAATTAATAAAAAGTGAAAAAGACAGGGGAAAAAAACAAACTTGGGAGTATTGATCCGCCATGTTTTTTTTTGTTTTTTATAATTGATTTCTCAAAATCCTTTATTTTCAAACTCTTTTTTCTAAGTAAAAAATTCTTTCAAAAAAATAGTTTTTTTTAAATCACAATTATAATGAAAGCTCTGTTTGTGATCTATCGAATGAATGGTTAATCGTTGAATTTGGATGTGAACTCATTGAGAATTTTGATAATGAAATTCAAGGGGGAAAAAAAAAATTCACTTTTCCACTTTGTTTATAGTAAATTATTTGTAAAATGAGGAAAAGTGAATTTCAATTTGTTGAAACCAAAAACTCATCAA
>ERZ778024.3137-NODE-3137-length-12522-cov-6.335686_pt1 | contig 12522 bp, 14 predicted proteins | sample MGYA00375754_ERZ778024 | MGnify/ENA primary metagenome ERZ778024 (study PRJEB29350, sample SAMN05389827) | bioreactor metagenome | isolation source: Thiocyanate bioreactor | place: South Africa: University of Cape Town | collected 2014-02-18 ... | reverse complement strand
GAAAAGAATAAGAAAGAAATGAAAGGAAAGCAAAAAAAAAGAAAGAAAGAGAAAAAGAAAAGAAAATGAAAAAGAAATCAACCTTCGTGTCTTCTCTTGTTTGAAGGATCTTGAATAAATGGTATAAAAAGTGAAGAAATTATTTCTTCTGAAATACCTGGTCCTGTATCACTAACTTCAATTTTATATATTTTATTGAATTGATTTGTTTTTGAGAATCTTTTTCTTTTCTTCTCCATATCCACATCTTGAAATGAATCCGAAACTGAAACTGAAACTTCTATATGTCCTTCCTCTGTAAATTTGAGTGCATTTCCAACCAACTAAAGAGGAATTATTTTATCATTTGTTTCAAAAAAAAAAAAGAAAGAAAGAAAGGAAGAAAATAAAAGATAAATAAAAGATAAAAATAAACATTTGTTAATATTTGCTTCAAATGAGTTTGACTTCCTTCAACATCATAACCATAATCCACTAACTCAGATTTCATAAATATATCTAATTTCTTTTTCTCGGCAATTCCAGAAACTGTATCAACAACTCCTTCCACTAAATCTATCAAGTTAAATGAACTAATTTCTTTTTCAAATTTTCCTGATTCTATTCTTGTTATATCTAAAATTTTTACAATAATATCAAGTAATAATTCTCCGCTTGCATCCATTACAGCTAAAATTGATTTCACTTCATCATTTAATACAAGTTGTTTTAATAATCCTATGTTTATTTATGAAATTAATTGATTGATTGTATTTATTTTTGTCTTTTTGTGATTGTGATTTTTATTCTTAAAAATGAATTAATAAGAAAATAAATACCAGCAGCAGAAAGAAGACCTTGTAAAGGAGTTCTAATTTCATGAGACATTCGAGAAATGAAACTAGTTTTTGCTGTACTCTTTTCTTCAGTTCGATTCCAACTTTTTAAGAGGAGGTGATGATAAGCACTTGTTTCAAATTGAAATGAGAGGAACAACAAAAGAGAATAAGATTGATTGAAGATCATAGCATAAAATAAATTGAGGTCAGAAGAAAAATCTAATGTATTGGTATATTCATGACCTGTTGTGATTGAAAATCCTACGAAAGAAATCAATGTAGTTAAAAGGACGAAAAAAATTGATGCTCTTCCTCCAAGAAGATAATAGCTTAACAAAGGGATTTGAGGAACAGATGTTGCTGAGATCAAAAAGAATGGAGCTATTTGTTTCATATCTGAAAAAAAGATTAAAATGGTGTTCATCATTGTGAGTGCAAGGAGGAGAGCAAAGATAGTTTTCTTTAGAGCAATAATTTCCAAACGAAGATTAATAAGAAACAATAATAAAACAGTGAATCTAAAGATATTTGCATTAAAATTTGGAGATGAGCATGGAGTTAAAGCCACACTAATAAAAACAGCTAGAAATCCTACTAAAGCTAAAAGACAAACAAATCTAAGTCTAAAAACTGAAGTGATATATTTATTCCCAAAGCCATCAAAGTCCTATATTAAAATATTAAAAGGTTAAGTTATTATTATAGAAATTTGTCATCAATAAATCTTTTTTTTTAAAAAAAAATTTATCTTTCTAACCATTAAATTTTGATCGAATTCGTCTATGTGTTCCATTTTTTGATATCGTTCAAGGAGTAGGAGCTGTTCTTTAGCTCTTGGAGGAAGGAAAAAATCCAGAAAATTTAACATTAGGGAAGTCATATTGTATACTTATAATTTATCTAATATACAAAGTTTTAAAAAAAAGAAAAAAAGAAGAAAGAAGAGAAGAAGAAGAAAAAGGGTTATGAATATGTTTTTATTTCAATGACTTCATGAGTTTTTATGAAACTTTCTGAAACACAAAATTTGTTTGGGAGGGAATAACCAAAGAAAGAGAAAATTTGGAAGGAAAATTTTAAAAAAAAAGAGTAAACAAATTTAAAAATTAAGAATAAGAAAGAGGTAATTAAGTTTGAATTGGGGTGTTATAATACCATATGAGAAGAAGAAAGAGGAATATCTTTTTTCTAATTATCTTTTATGTGCATAAATTATTTTTGAAACTTTTTTTGTTTTTGTGTTTTTGAAGGAGAAAAAAAAAATGAATAATAAAAAACCCAAAAAAAGAATTTCAAAAATTTCCGAGGTCCCTTTTTTTCCCCTTCGGTTCAATTTTCTGGGTTTTTTTTTTTCTCCTATCAAGACTAAAAAGAAAAAACTATTAACACTTTTATTTTTACAGTTTCCCTTCATTTTACTCTTTTTCTTCTTTCTTTCATCTTCATTTCTAATACACTTTATTGATCCATTCACATTTTTATCCCTTGTTGTTTCTTTTATTTTTTTTATTATTGCCAAAAAAATCAATCTCAATCTTTTTTGAGCTGATTTCGGTTTCGTTTGGGTGATGATAAAACTGGTTTTTGCCACTAAAAAATAATCCGAGGTCCGACCGAAAAAAAACGAAAAAAACCGAACAAAAAAATCGATGGAGGAAAAAAAAAATTGTCGGATTTTTTTTTTTTTTTTTCCAGATTTCGTCCACCATGTTTTTTTTAATTTTATTTTTTGATTCGTTGTCACATGATTGGGATTGAAAACTCAAAATGGAAAAACTATTCTTGATTTATAAGGGGATCTAGGTTCGAACAAAAGAAAAAAATCTCGACATGGAATTCTGGTAAAATTCTGGGTTGTGGGGATAGGAGTGATTGATTGAATCGATGATTGAATCGGTTGATTGACTTTTTTTTTTCTTTTTCTTTATTTATTCATTTTTTGATTGCGACTTTCTTTCCAAAGAAAAAAAAAAGTGTTTTTGTTTATTTTGTTTGTTTTGTATCCTGAAAAAGCCAAGTCAAAAAGTGAAGAGCTTTCTCCTTTTTTTTTTGGCGAAGAAAAACAGGCAAAAAAAACAAAAACAAACAAAAATAAAAAACAAAAACAAAACCAGTTTGAAATGATACAGTCAAAAAATAATTGAATAAAAAGGTTTATTCCCAAAGTTCTTTGAGTTCTTGCAAAAAAAAAAAAAAAATATTGAAGAGTGCGAAAAAAAAAAAAAAAAAAACAAACAAACAAAGAAGAAAAAAAAAAAGAAAAATTTTTTTTTTCGCACACTCCTCAATATTTTGTTTGTTATAAAACAGATCATGCACGATCCTGATTGGTTCAAAAAACATCAGAAGAAAAAAAAAGTATAAAAGGCTCTAAAAAAAAAGCTGACCTTTTTGTTTGTTTTTCTTTTTTTTTTTTCTTTTTTTTTTTTTTTTTTTTTTTTCCAAACAACTCCCTCAACAACAACAACTTTTGTAACACATAAATAAATAAAAAAATGATGAAAAACGCTGTTCTTTTTGGCCTTGCCGCTGCTGCAGGTTCTCAAGCCTTAGCTCCACTTCACATGACTGAAAAAGCCATCCCCGGACAATACGTTGTTGTCTTGAAAAAGGGAGTTGATGCCTCAAAACACATGAAAGCCATCAACGATGTCATGATCTTTGACTCCCCAGCCAACGAACTTCGTCACCAATACAACATTGGATCTTTCCAAGGTTATGCTCTCCAATGTACTCAAAAAGTCGTTCAAGCTATCCGTGAATCTGAAGCTGTTGAAGCCATCTATGAAGACGGAATGGCCACTATTAATGGAGTCCAAAACAACCCACCTTCTTGGGGTCTTGACCGTGTTTCTCAAAGAAACCTCCCACTCGACCAAGCTTACCATTACCCAGATCACGCTGGTGCTGGAGTTAGCATGTATACCCTTGATACCGGTATTTACATTCAACACAATGACTTTGAAGGAAGAGCCCAATGGGGTGCCAACTTCTCACCCGGATCTGGTGATGATGACAGAAATGGACACGGAACTCATTGTTCAGGAACAATGGCTGGAGCTGCTTATGGTATTGCCAAGAAAGCTTCCTTATACGCTGTCAAAGTCTTAGGTGACGGAGGAAGCGGTGCTTGGTCTGATGTTATTGCTGGGGTCGACTGGGTTGCTGGACAAGCTGGAGACAAAACCGTCGGAAACATGTCCCTCGGAGGAGGAGCTTACCCAGCTCTTGATACCGCTGTTGACGCTGCCGTTGATGCTGGAGTTCATATGGCTGTTGCTGCTGGTAACAACAATGGTGATGCTTGCAATTACTCACCAGCTAGAGCCTCAAAAGCCGTCTGTGTTGGTTCAACTAACAACAGTGATGGAAAGAGCTACTTCTCCAACTGGGGAAGCTGTGTTGAAATCCACGCTCCTGGTGAAGCTATTGTTTCAACTTATATTGGATCCCCAACTGCCACTGCAACCCTCTCAGGAACCTCAATGGCTTCCCCACACGTTGCTGGAGTTATGGCCCTTTACCTCGGATCAGGAAAAGTCCCAAGCGCTGCTAACCTTCAATCCGCTTCAACCAAAGATGTTATCTCTGGATTACCATCTGGAACTGTTAACTACCTCTTGTACTCTGATGCTTCAACTGATCAAGTTCACCACCAAAAAGAAAAACAAGAACCAGCTGGAGTTCACTTCTCACTTTTAAAATAAATTATAAACTTGTTTTGATATAAAATAAAACTATTCGTGTACCTTTCTTATGACTTTTTTTTTTTTTTTCAAAAAAATAAGTGACATTTGATTTTTTTTTGTTTTGTTTATTTATTTATTTGCCTTATTTTTACAAAAAAAAGTGTTCATTGGAAGTGAAATAAAAATGTTTTTGCTTCAATATTTATGAACAAAGATTGTGAATTTTCAAAATGATAAGGAAAGATTTAATATCGAGTTGTTGGAATGACTGAAAGATTTCCTGAAAGCGTTGGACCTCCACCATAAATTTGAAAAAAGAAGTTCCAAATTTTGAAAGGGATTGATCTATAATCTATTTCTAAATAAAATAAAATAAAAAAGTTGAAAAAAAAATTTCAAAAATAAAAAAAGAAATTGAAAAAACAGATTGAAATAAATAAAAAAAGAAATTGAAAAGGCTTTGAAAAAAATCGAACCAGAACGTAAATTTGTTCTTAATTTTCCATCTTTTGTAACTAAAACTGAGTTATTAATTGGTCCTGGAGGAGAACCTTTTTATTATTTATTATTATAGAATCTAATAAAACAAAAATAAATAAATAAAAAAGTGAAATGAAAATAATTACCTCCTTGAATGAAAGAATTCCAATCCTTAATCCAATATGAAGAAATATAATAATACAATTCATCCTTTTTCAAGTTTCTTTCAGTTTGATCTAAATTTCTTATCCCAGATTCCTCACGTTTCCTTCTATCACTCATTTTCTTCGCAGCATTCTTTTATTTTATTTTTATTTTATTATTATTTTGTTTTGTTTTGTTTTATTTTTTATTTTCTAAAAGAAAGAAACTAACCAAACATATTTGACAAGGTTCAATCTTTTGAAGTTTGGGTGATAAATCCATTCCATAATCTTTAATAAAATTATTATAAACAGTTTCTGGAATGAGATTAGTAAAATCCGAAATAGTTGAGATATCACCATTGAAACCTTTTTATTATATTTTAGAATAATTTAGTTTAATTTACATAAAATTTGAATTAAAAAAAAAAAAAAAAAAAAAAAAAAAAAAAAGAAATATTACCTCCATGTTCACAAATAAAATCAGAATTTGAAATTGGTCCTGGATAAACAAAATTAATCCATCGATTTAACCAAATTTTTGATATCAAATATTCATCTTCCTTCTATTATTTATTTATGTTGGTTACTATTATCATTGAAATTGTTATAATTAAAATTATGAACCTGTTTATTCGTTTTGTTACTTTCAATAATTTTCAAAATTTGTGTCTTTTCTTTGTAAGTATTTGGAGAAGAAGGTTTTCTTTGATAAAATAAAACATAAGCTTCGATCTTTTCCACTTCAGATGGGTGTTTTTTAGTAACACGAGAGTCATCAAATTCATACCAATTTTTATCTTTTTCATTTAGACAATATGCAACATAATGACCACCTTTATTTTATTTTATTTTATTTTATTTTGAAATAATCAAAAAAAAAAAAAAAAATTAAAATGAAATTAAACCTCCAAGACCTCCTCGATGATTAATAAGACCAATTAAATCATATTTCAAATTTTCAGTAATAGGTTTTGATGGTTGAAACTTTGGAGTACTTTGACAAAATGATTTGAAACTTAAATTTTCTAATGGAAATGTAACAGGAGTTGATATTTTACTTGAAAAATATGTGTCTGTTCGAAATCTTTTTAAATTAATACAAATGATCTAAAAAAAAAGAAAAAAAATGATTAGGAAAAAATCAAAAAAAGAAAAAAAAAATATGAAAGAAAAAAAGAAAAAAAAAAAAAAAAGAAAGAAATAAAGAAAAAAGACCTCAGGTAAATCTAATAATGCAAAAGTTTTTTCAGAATCCGTATGAGTTTTACAATTTCCACAATAATATTGATCAATTCCTGTTAATAACTCTGTAGCAAAAAAGTCTTCAAGACATTCAGTAAGTTTGACACTATATCCTGAGAATCCAAAAAATTCAGTTAAATTGGAAGTAATACTAGAAATGGAGAATTCATTTGTAGTTTTTCGAGGGATTGAGACTGATAGGTCATAAAAAGGGTCAAAAGTTAAAGATTCCTTGAAAAACAGAAAAGAAAAAGAGTTAAGGAAAATTAAAATTTAGAAAAAAAAAAAAGTTGTTTCAAATTACCTTTCTACAATCTTTACAAATAACTTGACTTAACAAAGTTCCTGCAAATGTTTCACTCACAATACTTGTAAATTTCTTTCGAACTGGACCTTCCTTTTCTTCATTTGTTTCTTGCTTTTGAGTTTTGTCTGATTCTTCCTTTGATATTTTCTCATCTTTTTCTACCTTCTCGCTTTTTTTCTTCTTTTGCTCTTTTTTCTCTTTCTTTTTGAGATTCACTTCAGTTTGTGATCCATTTTCATGTCCATTTCGAAGATCTTGTTGAGAATTTCTTTCATTTGTATCATCACTTTGATCAGTACTATCATTGAAACTTTGTTCATGTTGATGACTCTTCTTCTTTTCTTTTCTTTTCTTCTTTTCGCTCTTCTTTTTCTCCTCATCAGTCTTTTTTTTTTGTTCAGATTTCTTTCCATCATGAGATGATGTCTCAATTTCTTTAGAGTTTTCAGATCCAGTTTCACTCTCCACAGATTTGGCTCTGCTATGATTTGTGGAGTGAGAATTTAGTGAGTTCAAAGAGTTCATTGAAGGGGAATATTGAGGATCTGAATTTGATTCTTTTTCTTTTTCATTTTCATCTGAAATTTGATCTTTGTCTTCTATTTTCTTATTTGCATGATCTTCTTCCTCCACTTCCTCCTCTTCTTTATTTCCTTCTTCTTTATTTTCGTTTTCTTTATTTTCCTCTTCTTTGCTTTCGCCTTCTTCTTTATGTCTTTCTTCTTCAAATTCATTTTCTTCTTTTTCCACTTCCTCCTCTTCTTCTTCTTCCTCTTCCTCTTCCTCTTCTTCCTTTTGTTCTTCGTCGTTTCTAGGACTTCCATTGACAATTGTTCCATTTAGTTGTGAGGACGAAAAAACTTCTTTTGGAGATTCATTTCCTTGAATTGAATTTTCATAAGTTGTTAAAAATTTTAGTGACTTTCCTTTTCTTTTTGTTGTTCCAATTTCTTTCTTTATTGGTTCAATTTGAACTTTTTTTTAATGGAAAAAAATAAGAGATGTTAAAAAAATTTTTGAATGCTGTCAAAAATAAAATAAAATAAAATAAAATAAAATAAAATAAAATAAACTCTTTTCAATCTTCCTTGGTGATTTAATTTCTTCATGGAGTCTATCAAGAAAGAATCTCAAAAACTCTTGAGAATCCTTTTTTTTTTTTTTCCTTCAAAAACAATAAAGACAATAAAACAAGAGTTTAAAAAAAGATAAAAATACTTGTTGATTAAATCCACGAAACATTGGATTTAACTCTTTAACATTTTTTACGAATTCTGAAGGACATATCACATTCACATTTCCTTCCCAAATAGTTTGGAGAATATTTGTAAAATTCTTAACAATATTATGACAAGGTTTTGATCTTGCTGTTTGATATGCATCACAAGTCAAAAAATAATTTTTGATTGGAGGGCTAAAGTAATTTTTTTTTTTTTTTTGAAATTTCATAATTTTCATCGCTTTAGGTAATGAAGAAAATAATAAACCAATTCGAGAGACACTGTAATGCAGTATTCATATAACAAGTATTTCCTAAATTTTCAAATCCAACGCATCCTTTTTATTTTTTTTAAAAAAATTTAAAAAAAAGAAAATTGAAATTAATTTGATTATAATAATCCCTTATTAGATTGATTTAAGATTTTATAACATCCATAAGAGAGAGAGAAAGGTAAATTTAAAAGAAAGAAAAAATACCTGGTTGAAATTCCGGATTTGTTTGTATACTTTCAATTGAGGATTGACTTAAATTTGATTTTTTATCAGTTTTTTTTTCAATTCCTGAAGGATTTAACTATTATTAAAATCTTTAGTTTTTTTTTTTCTTTTCAAAAAATTAAATTCAAGTTCAAACAATTTACCATCAAAGGAATAATTTCTTGAAATTTTGCTGCAACAGATTTTGATAAACCAGAGTCTTCTGTTTCATAAGGGTATAATTCTTCATCACAAGCATAACACCAAACTGCTCCTGTTTTTAAATTTATACATACACAATGGCTAGTTTTTTTAGTTTGTCTCTTTCTTTCAGTAAAATGTTTTAACATATGTTCATTTTCATTTCTTCCACATCCAACGAACTGACATGCTTTCTAAAAAGTAAAGTTTTTTAACAAAATCCATTTTAGTAAAACTTTTAAAAAAAATTTTGGAACCCAAAGACAAGCCCATAAATAAGGCATTTGGACTGTACAATCACTAGCTGTGCAAGGAATTCTTTGTTTTATCAAATCATTCTAAATTTTATTTATTGTAAAATTACTTTTGATAAAAGTTATAGAGAAATAAAGAACAAACCTTTGTATCCTCCCTTTTGAAAAACTCTTTTAAGTACTTCCAGTCTATATGCTCAACGTGCGGACAAGTTTTCACCATTCACTTTATTTTTTCTCTCCTCTTATTATTAATATAATAAGAGGGTTATTGTAACAAGGATGTATTCTATTTCCTTCAATTTGTTCTACTTCCTAAATATCCCCTTTAGATGGATTCTTTTCTCCTTTCTCTTTTGATTCTATCGAACAATTTATCTTGATATCTTCCTTCAAATTCAAATATTGATTCCAATTATCTTCAAATAAATAAATAAGTAGATTCTCCAAAATTGTTCTTAAACTAACTATACACACTTTTCTATGAATTTTCTATGAAGTTACAGCTGTTTTCTAATAAATGAATTCAAAATTAAATTCTCAAATAAATTTTAAAAATTACTTTGTCTTCTATCTCTTCAATATGTTTCTATCTATCTATCTCCAATATTCTTTCGAATTCTAACAAAATTGAGTTTTGCTCTTCAAAAATACTATTACTTTATTGAAAAGAATTTAATAAAATTGTAATTTTAAAAAGTCTTGAATTGAATTCTTTTTGTAATTAGTTGAGTTATAAGTTTTTGTATGTTTAACTTTTGAATTTCTCACTATTTAGGTATTTATTTATATGGATTTTTTGACTTTGTCATTTGAAAGCTTATTGAGATTCTTTGTTAAAATGACTCAAACAAAAACAAAACTCAAACAAATAACAAAGTTGATATAACATATAACATATCATTCAAACAATAAAATTCATAATTATATTTGCAATTACTCTTCTCCAATTATGATATGATACCAATTATTATTATTTTTTTATTATTAAGGAATTCCCTTTCATTTTCCTCAAAACTATAACTTTCATTCTAAAGTTAGTTTGTATTTTTTGTAGTGGTAAGTTGCATCTTAGATATCTTTTGAGTGCTCTAACATTATAATTGTGATTGTAAATGTGAATTGAGAATGTCTTTTGAATTTATAAATATAGGTCCAATATTTATAGATTCCTCGATTGCCTTTGGGTTTTCCTTTTGATTATTTGATGACGTGTTATTTAGATTTGGACTGAAATTCACACAAAATCAACACTCAAACAAAAAGTCGAGATGAATCAAGTCTTCACTTTTTTAAAAAAAATAATAAATATCGATTAAGATTTCTTAAGTCTTTAATTGACAATTCATCTCATATGATTGACTTTTTAGATTTTTTCAGGAAACGAGTAAATAATATGATCTAAAATCGAGTTTGCAAAAAATGAAGAAGTTCCAATAAGTTTCTCTTAAGTGTTCCAAACTTTATTATCTATTTGAAATTTTTTAAAAGTTTGAATCATATGAGGAGGAAATGGACAAGTGATGGTGAGATCTTTTCCTTCTCCTTTCCAATCTTTTAGAGTAATTCTTCGAAGATGTAAATGAAGTGGGATGTCTTCTCCAAGAAATTCCTAATTATTATTATTATGAATTTATTGATTTATTTGTTCCATCAATATTGAAAATAGAAATATTTTTGTACTTGAAAATGTTCAGCAAGAACTGAGTATTTTTTATCTCCTAATATTGGAGCTTTCAATGCAAAGGAACTATGAATTCTAATTTGATGTTTCCTTCCAGTTTCTGGATAAAATTTTACTAAAGCACCCTTTTCAAAGATAAATAATAATAAATAATTTAATAAAAATGTTCTGATTTTAATCTGAGAAAAAATCATAAAAAAAATAAACCATTTTTGAAAGACTATGAACAACTTCAAATTCAGTAATGGCTTTTTGAAATTCACTACTGTTTGTCTCAGCTATAAATTTATTTTAATAAAAGGAAAAAAAAATTGAATTCTAAATATTAAAAAAACCATCAGAAAGGTATTGATTCATATTTGGATAACGATCAGGTTCTTTTGTAATGGGTAATAAAATCCTTCCTTTTCTTTGAACAGGCTTTTTACTTAAAAATGCCCAATACTTTTATTTATTTATTTTTTTTTACTGAAATAATGGAAGAAAAAAGAATGGTTTAAAATTTAAATCACCTCTTTTTGAATTCCATGTCTTCCTTTAAATATATGCATTAATCTAGTTGTACTTTTTCTAGTTCTTCCTAATAACAAAACTCCAGATGTATCCTAGATTCCTAATATGAGTTTCATTTCGAAGAAAAAAAAAATTGAGAGAAAAATATTAAGACAAACCTTATCCAAACGATGAGCTAATCGTGGATATTCTTCTTTATCAAATTGTAAAGCTTTATTTCCATTTTTATTTTTTGTTTTTGTTTTTTCTTTTTTTTTGGCAAATTTAATTGTTGAAATAAAATTCAAGATTCATACCTTCTAGGGTCATTAATAAATGTAAATTAACTTTTGTGCCTCCTTGTACAGCCATTCCAGATTTTTTATTTATAGCAATAATTTGATCATCTTTATACAAAATTCTTTGAATTATTTCTTGTTTATCACTCTCTTTTGCCTTTTTAATTGATTAGGGAAGAAGAGAAGAAAGAAAAAAAATGAAATCTTATTTGAAATACAAAAAACAAAAAAAAGGAAAAAGATTACTTGTAACTTTGGTTTTTCTTTTGTTGAATAAAATTCAGGAACTGAAACAATATCATCTTTTTGAAGTCTATAAGCTCCACTTAAAGCTGTTTGAGTTTGATTTCGAGTTTCTAATTGAATCTAAAAATTTTCATATTTTATAATTGATTAGATTGAATTTATTGATTTTCAAAAAAAAAAGAAAAGAAAAAAGAAAAATTTCAAACTTTTTTCTTCCTCAACATCTTATGAAAAAAACCTTGAGTAATTGCTGGAAAATGTTCGGAAACAAATCTATCAAACCTCATTCCATCTTCATCCTCTCCAACCACCTTCTTCACAACATTCAAATCTTGTTTAGTAATGGCAGAAACTGAGTAAAAACAAGGTTTAAAGTTTATAAATGTTCTTCTACAGCCAAGTTGTATGGACAAAATCGAAATCGAAAGCCATTTGGCCATGTTTTTTAGTTTTTTTTTTTTTTCCAAAAATTTTCCCGCCATAATTTTTTTTTTTTCCCCAATTTTATTTCATTTTTCTTCTGAATTCCTTTTCTCTTTTGGAAACTCTTTCCTTTTCCGTTATGCCTGAAGGCTCAAGCAACTCAACCTGCGATTTGAAGATTTTTTCAATCGACAACTAATTTTTGACACATTTTTTTTCTTTCTTTTTGATCCTTTTATTTTCTTGTTTATTTTTTGATGTATTCATTGATTTTTTTTTTTCGTTTCATCTTTATTTTTTTTTCTTTCTTTTAGTGTTATAGAGATTTTTCATTGATATTTCATTGTTTTAGGATTGATTGATTTTCCTGAATTGATTAGCAAAGGTTTTTTTTTTCTGTTTTTTTTTTTCTGTTTTGATTATTTCGGGTGGAAAATAATAAAAACGGAGGAGTTTTTTTTTTTTTTTCCAGTTCAACTCCTTTTCTTTCCCCTCCAAAACCCAATTTATTTAGAACTTTCTTATTGGTACTAATTAAAAAAA
>ERZ778024.3133-NODE-3133-length-12541-cov-5.245155_pt1 | contig 12541 bp, 14 predicted proteins | sample MGYA00375754_ERZ778024 | MGnify/ENA primary metagenome ERZ778024 (study PRJEB29350, sample SAMN05389827) | bioreactor metagenome | isolation source: Thiocyanate bioreactor | place: South Africa: University of Cape Town | collected 2014-02-18 ... | reverse complement strand
AAAAAAAAAAAAAAAAAAAAAAAACAAGCAAAAATCACAAAAAAAAAAAAAAAAAACATGTCGGGCAGAAGAGTCAAAGATCAACCAGTTCCTATTTCCTTTATTTATTCTTTTACTTCCTTCAAATTAAACAAAACTGAACACCAAATTTCAATAAAAAAGAAGATTTTAATATCAAGTTTGTTTTTTTCTTTTTGGTGACTGATTTTTCTTTTGTGTTTTTCTTTTTTTTTTTTTTTTTTGTGTTTTTAGGACGCGCTATGGACAGAGGTTTGTAGTAAAGTTCGCCTTGTTGACAAACAAAAAAGAGAAGTCGAGCAAATTCTTCATACAATAAGGAAAGACCGTGAAAAGTTTGATCGAGAACCGTTTTTGAAACCGTCTGATAAAATTAGAAAGCTTTATAATGATGCTTTAAGTGCATTACAAAAGGAAGAAAGGTTTGTGTTTTTGTTAATCAATTATTATAAACTCATCAATGTCTCATTAATGATTTTAATTTTATTTTTAGTGCAATAAGTCATGCACAAGAGAGATTAACGATATTAATATCAATTATTGAATCAAGTGCAAGTAATTTTATTTTTTATTTTTATTTTTTATTTTTTTTAACAATTTAATAAATGAATCATAATAAATTCAAAGCTGAAATTGATCGCAAGAAGATTGATTTTACTGCACCTTTACCAATTATGAAAACTAAACCTCTTCCTCCTTTATGTGGACCCACTCCACCTCCAGAAAATTTCCAATTTCCAAATGGTGCATTGGTTTGTTTTATATTTTCAATTCTTTTTTTTTTCCTTTTTTTTCAAAATTGGATAAAAGGATAAAATCAATTTATAATATTATAAAATTTTAGGTCGCAGCCAAAACATCTCCAAAAGAAGCGGAATGGATTCTTGCTATTGTTGTTCGAAAAATTAATGAAAAGGGAAAGTAAGATTTTGATTTTGATTTTTGCAATGTGTTTTGATTTTCAATTTAAATTAAATTAACTCAAAATTAAATATTTAGATATGAAGTAGTTGATTATGATGATGAAGTACCTTCCACAAGTCCTGCAAAAAAGTACTTATTTTATTTTATTTTATTTTATAATTTCTTTTTTTTTTTTTTCTAAACTCTTTTTCTTTTCTTAAATAAAGAAATTATTTATTGGGAGGGAAAAGTTTGATAATGCTTCCAACATCACTTCCAGATCCAAAAATGAAAGCGGAATTTGCAGAAAAGTTACAAGTTCTTGCATTATATCCTCAAACTACATGCTTCTATAGAGCTACAGTAATTCAACCTCCAAGCAAAGTAACATTTTTTTTTTCAAAAAACAAATTCTTTCTTTCTTTCTTTTTAATTTCACTTAATAATTTCATCTCAAAATTTTTCAGTCTAAAAATGGTGATTATCTTGTCATGTTTGAAGAAGAAGAAGAACAAGGTGGAGAAATCCCTCAATTCTATATTTCTCCACGCTTAGTTTTATCTCTTCCAAAACCCAAAAAGAAGGATTAATCCACATTCGTGCTATAATATTTGTATATAGTGTTCAAAATATATTTGAAATTCATTCATTTTTTTTTTTTTTTTTTTTTTTTTTTATCTTGAAAAAATTCATTTCTTTTCTGATTTCTTCAGGAACTTAGAATTTAGAAAGATTGACAATGGAATATGATTTTAAAAGAATTGATTTATTGACAAGAAATATTTTAATCTTTCATTCATTCATTCTGAACAATGGCATCAAGTTCAGAATTCAAAAATTCAAAAAACAAAAATGAATGAATGAAATGAAAAATGAATTCTTTTTTTCAAGATCTACAATAATTAATTGATTTCATTCCTTTACTTCTTTTATAAAATCCACATACCATCAAACAAAGAAAAAGAAAAAGAATAGATATTATCAAAATGTTTCAAGTTTATTTCGGTCAAACTTTTTTATTATTCTGTGCTCCCAACAAAAATAGAATTTCATTAATTTCCAATTTTTTTCCAAAAAGAGCCTTTCTAAAAAATTTTGAAAAAAAAAAAAATCAAAAACTTTGTGAATTCAAAGTCAAAAAATGAAAAATGAAGAATGAAGAATGAAATTGAAATATCAAAAGGTTAAAGGATGAAAAGAGTGAATATAAAAGATTGAAAGTTAAGAGTTTATTAATAAGTGTTGAATAACTTGATTGTTTTTGAGAGATTTTCAGTTAGTTTTATTATTACCCCTTATCAAAAAAAAAAAAAATTACCCAATTTTCCCGCCAAAAATAACTAAAATTTTTTCAAAACATCGAAAATCACTTTTCATCCATCATCATCAACTCACACAATCCAACTTCAATTCAATTATAAAATTTAAATTTCACTTGATAATATAATTCTATTGTAGTTAATCTTTGAAAAAAAAAAGATTAAGCGGGAGAGATAGAGGATTAGGTCAAGCAGAAATAAATTTGAAGAAAACTTGTTTGGTATTATTTATTTTTTTTTTTTTTGAACCTAGTTTATTTTAAAATTTTACAATTCGTAAGTTGTATTAATAATTGAAAATAAGAAGAAGAAGAAGAAGATTTGAAGCTTATACTAATATTAAATTTTAATAAATAATAGATAAAATAATTGTTATTGCTGGAAAACAAAAAAAAATTGAAGAAGAGAAGAAAACTTTACAAAGAAAAAAACAAAGAGAAAAGAGATTGAAAAAGGTTCATTCATTTACAATTCATTTACATTTCTCTTGGTTCTTTCTTTCTTTCAAATATAATCAATCAATCAATCTAATTAATTCATTGCAATCTAGGAGATAGTGCCATCAATTTGAAAACAATCAAAAATTAAAAACAAAAAAAATTGAACAAGAATGACTGAGGAGCTTTCTCCTTCAACTTCAAAGAAGTTTAGTTTTACTGAGAGAGAAAGAAGACTTTTAGATTTAATCAAAGTCAAACTTGAGGAAACAAATGATTCTGTCAAAGTGAACCTGAATGGAGAAGATGAAGATGATAGAGTTCCAACATTAAGTCAAGAAATTGAAAAAGAATTACTCAAATATCGTTCAGTTGAGGAATTGGATGAGAGTCAAACAAGTGATTCAAAGATTGATAGTTTTGAAGAGAGTAGAACAAGTATTGAGACTTTTGGAAAGAATGATCAACAAAGGATTAGTATTCAAGGAAATGGAGATCAAGATCAAGAGGATTCTAGAAGTATGAGAGATGAAGAGGAAAATCCAAAACATAAAAAAACTTTTCAAGCTGCAGCTCGTTGTATTATTGCAGGATATAAAATTGTCTCTATCTCAGGAGAAGTGGAATCTGATCAATTTGGTAATCGGTTTATCTCTCAAGATGATCAAATAGCTAGACAGTTTCAATTAAAAAATCTCAATGGTAATGAGAAAAAAGGTGAAACTGAATCCGAGACTGATGAAGAAAATAATGAGACCAAAGATAGTATAGAATTTGAAAAACAATCTCTTGAAGAAGAAGAAAGAAAAGTAGAAGCTAAAAGAGAATCATTTGATAATGAATCCCAAATTCCACTTGAAAGAAGTAAAACTCTCGAGAAAGGAAGTTCAAGTATATTTTCAAGAAAAGGAACACTCAGAAAAAAAGATAAAGGAGATCAATACGTTAAGGAACAGAAAAAAAAACAAAAGGATGGTCTTGAAAAAAATAAAAGTATTAAACGAAGCATTGTGAAGAAATTTAGAAAGGCAAAAGATGAAAAAGAAAAAGAGGAGGAAACTGTTGAAACTGTTGAAGAACCAAAAACCGATCTTCCATCAAATGAATCATCCCCTGAGAAAACTGGAAACAAAGTAGAATCTGTTGAATGGAAAATGTCAACACAAGCTTTAAAATCTTCAGTTGCAAAAAGTCAAAAAAATAAACAAAAATTGGCTTTTAATCTCTTTGGAGCAACCTCATCTGTTATTGCTGGATTAAGAGCTGCTAAACATACTGAAGGTGTTGTTGAGAGTATTGAGGAATCAAAAGGAAAAGTTATTTCATCTGGTTCAATTTCTGCTTTAATTGAAGCTTTCCTTTCCCCTTCATCTCTCCCATTAGATTATTTATTGGAATTTCTTGCAACTCATCGATTCTTCATGTCTTCAATAAAACTATTACAACATTTAGTTGTTAGATATAGAAACTTAAAAATTGATGGTGATGGTGACTCAACTTTATCTTCAGAAGATTATTCAAATCCAAGTATCAATATCTATTCTTTATCTCCAAAAAGTTTAGCATTAATTGATTCAGATATTATTCAACTTCGAATTTTATTGGTTATAAAAATCTGGGTCACTCGTCATCCTAGTGATTTTGGACACAATGGAATTGTTGATGGAGCTTTGTTAACTTTTTTCAAAAAGGATCTCTCCTCTCTCAAACCTCATCAAGAAGAAGCTACTGAAATTTTGGCAATTCTCAAAAAATATCAAGATTCACAAGAAGATCATCTCCCATTAGTTAGAGTTCCATCTGCTCAAAAGAAATTAGCTTCATTAAGTAGTCTTTCTGGATTATTAACTTCAGAATATGTTTTAGTGGATCAATTAACTTTATTGGAAACGAAATTATTTCAAGTATTATTATTTATATTTATATTCTTTATTTATTCATTTCTTATTTCAATTACCTTTTTTAAAAAAAGAAAAACAAAATTTAATATCATTTAGGCTATACCAGAATCAGAATTTCATTTTGTTGTAAAGAAAATTAATTCAATTCCTCATATAAATGCAATGGAATTTTGGAGTAAGAGAGTTACAAGTTGGATTTCACATTTAATTTGTTCAACTGAGGATTTGAAAGCAAGAACTGATTTATTAAAATTCTTTATTTCATGTGGAAAATATTCTTTAACTCTTCAAAATTTTAATACATTAAATGAAATTGTTGATGCTTTATCAATGTCACCAATTCAAAGATTAGTAAAAACTTGGAAAAATCTTCCAAATAAATACAAATCTTACTGGCTGGTAATATTAAATTTCTTTTTTCTTCTTTTTACATTTTAAGTCGTGAACGTAAAAATAACAATTAAAAATAAAATAGGAATTAATTGAAATTGTTTCACCTTCTGAGAATTATTTATTGTATAGAGAACTCTTAAGGAGATGTAATGATAAAGAACTTCCAATTTTTAAAGTTTATTTGAAAGGTTAATATTTATTTATTTATTTCCCTTTCTTTCCACTTTTTTTGTATTAAAAATTTCAACCAAATTAGACTTGGAATATGCTTCAAATCGAATGCCTACAAATACTTCAGATGGTTGTATCTATTTTTATAAATTTCATGTTATTGGAAGTGTATTGAATAGTGTGAAATATTGCCAAAAACATCTATCCAATTTTAATATTGAAGAAGATCAAGAAATTCAAAAATTATTGAAAACCATTCCATTATTTGAAATTGGTGATTCATTAATTGATCTTTCAAGAGAAAGAGAGCCAACATCAAAAGGTTTGAACTTCAAATTTGATTTATTTTAATGATTTTATTTATTTATTTATTTACTTATTTATTTCTTCTAAAGGAGTTCAAGTTGAACCAATTTTTGGAACTGATTTAAATGAAATTGTTGAAAAATCTGGAGTAGTTAGTCCACAAGGAACAGGGATGATTCCAATTATTCTCAGAGAAATGATTAAAGAGCTTATGAAAGGTTCTTTCTTTTCTTTTTTCTTTTTTCTTTTTTCTTTTTTTTAAAAAAAATAACTCTTGTATTTATTACTCATTGTTTTTGAAAAAAAGATGATCGAATTGAAACAAGTGGAATCTTTAGAAAACCTGGAAGTCGTGCTCTCATTGATAAAAGTCGTCAAGAAATTAATTCAACAAATTCTTATTCATGTTTACGTCAATTAGGTGTTCATGAAGTTGCTGGTGTATTTAAAAATTTCTTTTTAGAACTTCCTAATCCACTCTTTACAAGTGAGTTATATAAAAATTTCTTGGCTGTTTCAAGTAATTTTTTTATTTTTTTGGATAATATATTTTGTTTTCATTGAAAATTGTAACAAATGAAATCAATTAGATTTACCATGTAAAAAGGATAGAATTGAAGCATTAAGACTATTATTTTCTTTTCTTCCTGATGCTCATAAAGATACTGCTGTTTGCATGCTAAATTTCTTACATCTTGTTTACTTTCTTTTCTTTTTCTTTCTTTTTCTTTTTTTTTTTTTTGAAAAATGTTTTCTGACACTTTTTATTTATTTAGGTCTCAACATTTAAAGAATCAAATCTAATGGATACAAAGAATTTAGCTATTATCTTTTCTCCAAGTCTTTTTGGAAAATTGAGAACTAAAGGTTCTTTTCTTTTCTTTTCTTTCTTTCTTTTTTTTTTTTTTTTTTTTTTATTTTAATGAATATTTATCATTATCTAGAATCAAAAAATGCTAAGAAACCTTCAGCTCTAGAAGATCATCTTCGGAAACAAGCACAAGCATCATTAGCATTAGAATTAATGATAGAGAATTATCTTGAAATTACAAATCCAGTTGATTCTGAATATGATTCAATTCCTATAGATTATTCAAAACCAAAAAATAGAGCAGTCCTTGCCACAGAGTTAAACATTTAAAAACATTTTTTTTGTACATTATTGTTATTAATATCAATTGACATTAAGATAAAAGATTCAGAAATTTATTTTGTTTTATTTTATTATTTTATTTACAAGCTTTTGGAATTCCTTTGTTCTAAATTCTTGAAGAGAGCCAAATAGCAGCTTTACAACCTGTTTGAATAAAGCTTGTTAAAGCAGAATGCATTGGTGCCTTTTGTGCATCTAAATCAATTGCGATATTAAGATGTTCAAGTTCTTCATCTCTAAACTTTTTAATAATTTCTTTTAGCTCATCATGAGATGGATCATTGATTTCAATAAGTTTTCTGATTTGATCATTGTAATGCTATTTTATTTATTTTTCATTGAAAAATAAATAAAAAATAAATAAAAAATAAATAAATTCAATAGAAAAATCTTTACTTCACCAATTACAGTTTCAACTGCTTCAGTGCATGCCATTGCAGTTTCTTTTCCCATTAAAGCTGTAGAAGCTCCTAATCCAAAAGCAATAACACGCCAAATTGGATCAAGGACAGTTGGACGAACTCGATGTGTAAGTGCCAAAGAATTAAATTTTTCTAAATGCTAACAACAACAATAATAAATCAATTAATAAAATGATTTGAAAATCTTTAAGGGATTATAAAACAAATCAAATAAATCAAAACGAATAAACAATTCTATAATAATAAATAAATAAATAAATAAATAAATCAAACATGTTTTTCTTGATCCCACATATGTTTAATAATAGGTCCCATTGAAGTATTTTGAAGCACAGCCATTTGACCTCTATAAATCCAATCAGCACCAAGTTCTCCAGCTTGATCCACTCTAATAAATCTCTCAATCAACTTCTTTGTTTCCTCATCCAATGCTTGTTTTGAATGTGATTTAACAGAATAAGACCCTGTTTCTGTTCCTTTCTCTCCAGAAGTGAAAGAGTTTGCCATATCAAGGATTTTCTCAGAGTCTGTAGCTGTTGAGTTTGTTGAAGTTGAAGAAGAAGGGAATGGTTGAGGAGTTCCTTGAGTAGTACTAAGTAAACGATATGAATTGGAGAGGAATGGAGTGAATTGAAGGCGTGAGGCACGCTTAAGAGAGGAGGACAATGGCATCATCTTGATAATAGAGCTATTGATTTATTTATTGATTGAGATCAAAAGAGAAAAATCAATAAATAAATCACAGTTATGAATCAAATCAATCATTCAATTAATTATTGATGTTCTTTGTTTTATTTGATTTTGAAAGTTTTAAAAGTTTTTAAAGAGACCAGCAACCAATCCTCAAAACCCTCGAAAGTAGAAGGGCTAAGAAGAAAAGCCAGTCTTTTCGCCTTACAAAAATTGAAAGTTTTTTGTTTTTACTATCCTTTGTGAGAGGATAGCAAAAGTTGCATACCAGATGTTACTCCAGTCGCGTTATTTTCCTTACTCATTAGTTTAAGGCTCAAAGAAAAAAAAAAGTAAATCGAAGAAGAGGAAGTGAAACAAGAAGGTTTTAAAACAATCCAATGACTTATGGGTTTTTGATTTCTCTGTTTCATTTTTTTTTTTTTTGGATTTTATGACTCAAATCAAATCCCTTTTGATAATGAATCATCATGTTATAGTTCAACAAAGCAATTTGAGCATCTTTGAACAGCTCTGAAGGTTTGTTTGATTACATTTTGAAGCAAATTATTCAAATAAAAAACAAATAAAAAATCATTTTTGATGTTAAAGCGAACATTTTTACTGTTGTTGTTGAAATATTTCAAGAATCACAAGTAAATGAAATTAAAACAATTTTAAATCAAGAATAAGCTACTCATTTCCTTTATTTTTCTTATTTCTTTGAAAAAAAGCTTCTTGTTTTTATGATTCAGGAGTAGCAAAGCATCGAAATCAAAATGATTTCACTCCCTGAAAAATTTGCAACCATCATACGATATCTTATTGTCCCTTCAAACGATTCTAATTCTTGTTCTTCTTTAATTTAAAATCAATAAGATTGAATGAATTGATTGTTAGTATTGTAAGTATTGTTGTATATTTTGTTTGAACTACAATTGAATAAAGAAATAATAAAGGGTAAAAGGGAAAAGGAGGTGGATTTGCGATAGTGATTTAATTAAAAAAAATTTAAATTAAAAAATTTTTTACTTAGAAAGTCCCTGTATTTTTATAATTCTTCACTCCAAAGGTTCAATAACTTAACACTAACTTAACATCAACTCTTCATATCTTTAATATTATTACTCTCAAAGAAAACAATAATTGGAATCATTTCTAAATGTTTGATTATAAAAAGTTCGAAATCAATTATAAATCAATTATAAATCTTTTGTTTTTGTTTTCCAAAGAAAAATTATAAGTAAAAAAGTTCAGTTGTTCAATTAATAAGTAAAACATAACAAAGAGGATTAATATCAATCATAATATATTTGAAATTCATTAATTAATTAAATGTTTTAAAAGAGTTCTGAATAAAATTATTTGAAGAATACAAGAACAAGCAATTATTGATAACAATTTCAATTGTTTTTGAAAAAAAAAAGTATTAAAAAAAAATTCATTGGAAAAATATCATCACTTTTGATAATTAATCTAAAAAGTTTTGATCTGAGTTAATTAATGAATGAATGAATGGAACTATATTTTCAATAAATGAATAGATTTTTATTATGAACTTATGAAATTGTTCTATGATTGAATTTTGATTGTAAATGATTAAAAATTTTTTATGCTTTGCCAAAAAGTCAAACAATTAGTAATGTTTATTTAATTATAATGCAATAGATCTCAAAGCTTTGACTTTCAGTTTTCAACGACAAGACCAAGACAAAGGACATCAATTGTGATCAAAGAATTGAGAAAGTAATAATTTTCTTTCATTATTTATTTTTTTAAAAAATTAATTGTGAATAGTTTTCCCATTGCATTTATAAATTTAATACCTTTTTTTTGTTGACTTATTCTGATTAACAATTTCTAACATGTAAAATAGCTTTGAATCATAATGGGCTATGATCAAAGATATGATTCTGTTTGTAAATATACAGAAGATGGAATTAATCAAAGTCGAGATTATGTGATTTTTTTAAAAAAGAGACATGCAATTGAGACAGAGTATACCAAAGCCATGAATAAACTTTGTAAAGAAACTCAAAAACAAAAGAGAAGTTCAAAGTCAAAGTCAAGTTCTGGTATGAGTGAAGGAGATAAAGCTTCAATCCAAGGAACAAATTTAATGACGGGAATTTATGATATAATTGAAGAGGTTTTATTTTTACATTTCTATTAACATTTCATTTATTAGAACATTTTTAATGATAATCATAAATATCAAAATCAAAAAATATTTGGATTAAAGACTATGAACATTTGTAATGCTCATCAAAAAATTTCAAATGGTCTTGCAACTTCAATTTTGGATCAAACCAAGTAATTGATTTTAATTCATTGATAACTGAAAATCATGATGTTAAAAAAAATATTACTATCCATTAGATATATTAAAGAAATGGAACAAACAAGAAAAGAACATTTGGATGAAGGTTTTAAAATCACAAAACAACTTCAAGACCAATATACAGCTCTTAAAAAAGCAAAAACAGAATATGACGATGCTCAAAAGTAAGACCTCTTTTTTCTTTCATCTTTCAATTGAAGAATTTTCAAAAAAAAAAAAAAAAAATTAAAGGGTTTGTGATGATGCAACTGAAAAAAGTATTGTTGCACAAAATACACCATCAATTAAAGAAAAGGAACTTGAAAAATTGGAGACTAAGGTACTTTTTTTTTTTTCTTTCTTTCTTTTTCCAAAAAAAAAATGATTAATTATTCTTCAGGCTTCACAAGCAAAAGAAAAAGCTCAAAAATTATTTGAAATATACAATGAAACTGAAAGTCAATGCAAGGTAACAAATTAAAATGAAAACTAAAATCAAAAAAAAAAAAAAAATAAATCATATTGACAATAGATTGCACAAGAAAATTATTATAAAAAAGATCTTCCAAATTTATTAAAACGTTTTACTGATAAAGAATTAGAAAGAGAAAATGTTTGTTTCCTTTTTCTTTTCTTTTTTTTCTTTCTCTCTTATTTTAATACCATTATATTAGGTAACCAAAAAACATCTCCAAGTTTATTGTGAACTTGAAAGGTTTTTTTTTCTATTTGATTATTTTTTCTCACTTGATTCCAATTTGATATGATATAAATGATAGTTCAACTCTCCTTGAAAAAACAACTTATACATCCACCATGACAGAAAAAATTGATTCAATTGATATTGAAGAGGATATTCAAGGTTTTTTTTTTTTTTTTTTTTTTTAGAATTCTGATATTGATTTTCAAAACAATAGAATTAATCAGTGATCATGTTGAAGGAGAATCTTTGGCAAGTAATGTCTCAGTTAGAAGTTTAATTAATCCTTTGAAAGCAGGAAGATTACTCAAACATGCCAGTGAAAATGTATGAGTTGATCAATCATTTTTTCTTTTTTTTTTCTAGTTTCTTACACCTTTCTTCTTAGGAATGGAGAACTAGATATTGTGTTTTAATGGGAGAAGAACAATTACTTTACTTATTTGAATCTGAAAACTCAATCAAACCAAAAAGTGTCATTGAAATGAAATCTCATACAGTCCATGCAATTGATGACTCGTATTTTTATTTTATTTTTTTATTTTTTTTTTTTCTATTCTTTTCTTTTCTTGAATTTCTTTCAAAAAAAAAAAAATTATAGACTTTGCGGTCGTCCTTTTGGTTTTAATGTTGTTTCAGTTGGTTATAATCCAAAAAAGGATGAAGCTGGTCTCCATCTATTTGTTTGTGAAAATGATGATGAAAAATTAGAATGGGTAAGATGCCTTCGAGCCCATGATGCAACAAGCCATTTTGAACAAGGTAAAAAACAAAGAAAAAAGTAGAGGAAATTTTTTTTGCTAATAATAATTATTCATCAAATAGGAAAGGATGATTTTAAAATAATTCGGTCTTTAAAAGTTGAAATTGTTGAGGGTAGACAATTACCAAATTCAGATTTGATTAGAAGAAGTTTAGACCCATATTGTGTCCTTTCTCTTAATCAAATTAAGCAAGCAAAAACTGTTGTTAAATTTAACTCTGATGCTCCATTTTTTGGAGAAACTTTTTATTTTGAGTAATTTTTTCATTTTCATTTTCATTTTTATTTCATTTTAATTATTGAATCTCAAACATCACTTCAATTTTTTATAAATAAATAAAGTGACCTTCATCCAAGGTTTGAAAATATGACATGTACAGTTTTCAGTCAATCAAGAATTAGAATCCAAAAAGATACTGAATTAGGTTTGATTTGCTTTTTTATTTCTAAAGTTAACTGAAACTCAAAGATTAATTTGATTAACTTATTAGGAAAAGTTCATTTAAGTTTCAACAGACTTGAATATAATAAACAATATGAAGAGTGGTATCCTCTTCTTTCTCCAAGTTCTGTTGAAGGTGAACATGGTTCAATTACTTACCCAAAAGAAGGTGAAGGTGCCCTAAGACTTAAAATTACTCTATCAGTTCGTTTTCTTTTCTTTTCTTTTTCTTTTCTTTTTCTTTTCTTTTCTTTTTTTAAACCACTAATCGTTGGAAATTAATAAATTTTAACAGGAAGAAAAATTATTCCCAATAGAAACATATCAAGAATTTTTGCAAGTTGGATTTTTTTTTTTTCTGAAAATTTCATTCTGATATTTAATATTTTTTTAAAAAAATGAAAGGCTCTCACTGAACCTGAAATGAAACTTATTCGACAAATTGGAGAAGTTATAAGTAAAGACAAAGAAGAAATCGCTCGTCGCTCATTACGAATTTTTTCAACCAGTCCATATGGTGCTATTGATTTTGTCAGAGCACTTACTTACTATGAAATTTATTCCACAGGTTTTTTATTTTTCATTTTTTTCATTTTTCCTTTTTTTTTTTTTTTTTTTTTTTTT
>ERZ778024.3132-NODE-3132-length-12544-cov-7.605333_pt1 | contig 12544 bp, 9 predicted proteins | sample MGYA00375754_ERZ778024 | MGnify/ENA primary metagenome ERZ778024 (study PRJEB29350, sample SAMN05389827) | bioreactor metagenome | isolation source: Thiocyanate bioreactor | place: South Africa: University of Cape Town | collected 2014-02-18 ... | reverse complement strand
AAAAAAAAAAAAAAAAAAAAAAAAAAAAAAAAAAAAAAAAAAGAAAGAAAAAAAACTAACATCTTCACATTTCCATTTTAAATTTGCATTAAGACCTTTTGGATCAACTTTTGATTGTTTTTGATATGAGGGTCTTTTATCAGCGACTACAAAAATTGATGGAGTTACTGAACTTGCAAGGTTTGTCACTCTATTACAAAAATCATCAAAGTCTTCCTTATTTCTGCAATAAAATCCAAATAAAACGGATGGATCAATTTGATCCAAAGTGGTTCTTTTAGGGTGTTGAGAATAATGATAACTTAGGAAATCATCTTGTTGAAGTTGTTTTATATCAGCAAAATTTAAAGAATCTTGAGTTTTATGAGGATCAAGATAATAAAGTCCATTTTGATCATCAGCACCAAAATAATACATGGATCTTACAGCTCGTTGTGTTCTCCATTTACCAAATGTAATAATAGAAGTGATAGAAGTTCCAAGTTTTCCACCCGCAAAACCTAAAGATTGAGGGAATTTGAAAGTTTCCACAAGAAATGGGAGATAAGATGTATTTAATTCAACTCCTAGACGAACAGGAAGTAAAATAAAAACTCCATTCCAATCATCACCTATTGTTTTATTTTTAATTATTTATAATTTAATTTTGAAAAAAAAAACTGTTGGGTGATTTTTGACAAAGTTTTGCAATTTCTGATCGATAAATAGTTGCATCTTGAGAAATGTATGCTAAAAAAAAGATTTATTTTTATTTTTATTTTTTTATTATTTTTACTTTATTATTTATAAATTGAATTGAATTAAAACCTTGCATGCCTCCTGGAGCATGTTCTGTAATTAATAATCGAAGAACATATGCTGTAGTAGTTGGACCATGCCATTGACCAATTGGTGTATCAAATTGAGCTCCTTTAATTGTCATATTTGCAAGAGAATAAGGAGAATATAAAGGGATATGTTCACTAGTTTCTTGAGTGAGAGAAGATTTTGAAGGTGATGTTGAAAGTGGATTTTCAGCTGATGGTGGAGCTTGACGATCGATAAACCAAGACATAATCATTCTATATTTTAACCAAGATTCTTCAGATGTATTATTTTGATCAAACCTCCATTGAGGCCCAAGAAAATGACGAATTAAAGCATGTGCTAAAAGCATTTGTCCACTTCTCAACTATCAAAAAAAAAAATAAAAAAATCAATATTATCAATATAATTGAATATTTGTTCATTCTATTATATTTAATGAAATAAAATCTCACCATACAACCCCATCCTGAATCTGAAGTATATTTTGTTGAATTTATTGGTTCAAAAGATCTTCTGTAACTAAACCAAACTGTTGACTTACAATCTTCTAAAAATTGTTCTAGTTCAACTGGGGTTGGTGTTTCTATTGATTTTAATATTAAATATAGTTGATTAAAATTGAATATTATTTCATTATAAACTTTTTCTTTTCAACAGTAAATCAATATAAATCAAATAAACAAAACAATCAATCTTTAAAAAAAACAAAACAAAACAAAACAAACTTTACATATAACAATAAAGCATAATAAATTTTAAAATTGAAAAATCATTCAAAACAAAGAATAAAGTCAATTATTAAAATTATAAAGTAAACTATAACAAAAACTCATATCATACCTGGTTCATTCTCTTCCTCCTGAGTCTTCAACTCCAAGGGTATCCCTCTATATCTTGTTCCAGCAAGCCAAACCTCAGCCACAGTTCCACTCATTGGATCAAATACAACTCACCAAGAATAAAAACTAACAACTAAACTCAAACCTAAATAATTATAATTCTGATCAATTATTCACAATTATGATCAAAATTATGATCAATTTCAAAGTTCAAAATATCAGAATTTGAAAAAAAACCTGCCAAGTTATATTTGTAATATTTAAAACAAAAACAACTCCTTGAATAATAATAAGAATAAAAGAATACCTTTGATAACTTAGAATTCACTCTGCAGTTTCTTTTTTTTATTGAATTGAGCTATTATTTCTGTAATATTGATTAGGTTTAGGTGTTGATTAGAAAGTGATAGGTTTGGGGAAGAACTCACTTTTGGGTTATTTATAAAAGATGAGGGAAAAAGGGAAAAGTAAATAATCAAAAGGAATTTTAGATAAGTTTGAGCTTTATTTACTTAACATGTTATTATTTTTTTATTGATTTATTATTCAACTATTCAATTTTGTTGAACAAACAATCAAAAGTTTTAAAGTAATCAATTGATTCTTTCAATTCCTAAAAGAAAGCTTATGATTGATTAATTGAAGTAGTTTCCTCAAAGGCGATCATGATGTTTGTTTGATACAATCTAATTATTAAAATTTGATGAAAAAGTCAGTTGAATGAAGAAAAAAGAAAGTTGTATTTTGACTCATAAAATAGTTACTTGAATCATTTCTCTTGGTTTTTTTCAGAATGTGTTCGTTCAATTTTTACCAACAAAGTGTTGATGCCATTAAAGTATTATCTGACAAAGATGAGTTGAGGGTTGGTCAACTATATTTACGAATCTTTTCCTCAAAAAACTATTTGATTTATGTGGCAGAACCTACATTTTGGAATGAATTAATTGGAGAATTCAATATGAAGAATTTGGCAGGAAGATCTAGTCAAATTGAGTGCACACCTTGCTTCGCATTAGATACAAAAAAAATGTGACAACTTATTCAACTTCAAGGAGGGAGAGGAGAAGAGAAGGGAAGAAACTAAAAGAAGAGAGCAACCAGCAAATTTCCTATCGTGAAGTATTAAATACAGACACCATGGATCTTCATCCGTCTTCTACTCTCAGGGCATGGATAAGAGAAGTCTTCACAAATAAGATACTACAAGAGGTTCCATTGGAAAATTTTTCAGGGTTTGAATCATCTAGGCGAGAAAAATTGAAGGAGAATTCTCATTCTTAATACCAAAATGGTTTTAATAATCTTGCGTTAACAAGTTTTTTTTCAAAAACTGCCCAAATCATATCTGTTATCCTCATGATGATCCACCTTTTCTCAGGTCAACCTGCCAGAGGTAGTGAATTGGAAATTTATTCTTTTAGAAATAATATTCGCAGCCAAGGAAAACGAAAATTTCTACTCCACTTAAATTCAACCAAGTAGCTAAAACAAAGGGATTTGAAATTCTTAAGTCAAATTTAAATGGGAACACAAGCGCGATCCAGTGAGTCCAATTTCTCCAAAAGAAAGTTGGTTTCATTTTCTGTTTTATTTATTATTGAAAATTAAAGAAAAAATCAAAAACAAAAAAGGAATTACCTGTCAGGAAGAGGTTATACGATCTTGGATTCTACAAAACCGAGAAGAATATCAGAGAGATCCTTGGACCTCAAAGGAAGGTCGGGCAGGGCTGAAACAATTGTTTCTTGAAAATTTGCTAATCCATCATATTCTTTGATGGAAGTTGATGGAAGTCGATGGGGTCTTTCACTAAGTTAACAGGAAGAATAGGTTTACTGACTGAAAGAAAGACAAAAAGTTAAAATTCCGCCATGTTTTTTATATTTTTTTTCTCAAAAAACATGGCGAAAAGATGTCTTGGTTTTGGTTCGATTCCCTTCATTTTCCGTTCATCTCATCTCTCTTTGACTCGTCCCTTCTCCAACGCCAATCCTCGGTTCTTATCCACAACAACAGCTCATCAACAATCAACATTGCTTGAAAATGAACTCAAAAATAGATATCTGATTGAACAGATCACAGAGTAAATTTTCTTTTATCTTTCTTTTTATCTTTCTTTTTCTTTTTCTTAATTGTTTGGCAAAATCATACAGATCCAGATTGAAATCGAACTAATTCATAATTAATAATCATATAGCGAAAATTTATTTGGTGTACTTCCTTCTTCAGCTAGAGTTTATTGTGGTTTTGATCCAACTGCAGATAGTTTACATATTGGGAATTTATTGACTATTATTGCTTTACTTCATTTTCAAGCTCATGGATATCAACCCATTGCATTGGTATTTTTTACTTTTTTCAATTTAATCATGTTGATTTTGATTTTTAATTTATAAGATTAATATTAAATAAGATAGGAGGAGCAACTGGAAGTATTGGAGATCCAAGTGGTCGAAAAACAGAAAGATCTCCACTCGAAAAAGAGAAACTTAAGAATAATGTAGAATCAATTAAAGTTCAAGTTAAAAAGTTTGTTTTTATTTTCATTTTCGTTTTAATTTGTCATTTTATAATATTTTAAAATTATTTTTATCTTAGGATATTTGAACATGCAGAACCACTCATGAAAAAACATTCTCCTTCATTGAAGAATTTTAAACCTTTAATTCTAAAGAATAATTTGGATTTCTATCAAGATACAAATATTATTTCATTTTTTTCAGGAGTTGGAAGATACTTTCGAGTTTCAAATATGTTAGCTAAAGAAAGTGTAAAGAGTAGAATGGAGAGTCAAGATGGAATTAGCTTTTCAGAGTTTTCTTATCAAATATTTCAAGCTTTTGATTTTTATCACCTTTTTAGTCAAGAGAATTGTGCAGTTCAAGTACAAAATTTTAAATTGATTATCCTTTCATTCATTTTTAATTACTTTTTTTTTTTATTCTTGAAAAAAAAAAAAAGATTGGTGGAAGTGATCAATGGGGAAATATAACAGCAGGAATAGAATTAATTAGAAGAATTACTAGTGAAAATTCAAATGGAAGTCCTTTAAAACCTTTAGGATTAACTTTACCACTTGTTACAACTTCTCAAGGTGAAAAATTTGGAAAATCTGCTGGAAATGCAATTTGGATGGATGAGAACAAAACATCTCCTTATAATCTTTATCAAGTTTTTTTTCTTTCTCTATACGTTTCTAATTTATAACATTATTTTCCTAATATCATCTTAAAATTAGTTTTTCTTTCAAACCCCCGATTCTGAAGTTCAAAAACTTCTTCGATTTTATACTTTCTTGCCATTAAAAGAAATTGAAGAAATACTCCTTCAACATAATGTTTTTTTTTTTCTTTGGAAAAAAACAATTATTGAGTTTCAAAAAAATCTTACAAAAATTTTTATAATAGAAAGAACCAGAAAAAAGATTTGCACAAAAAAGACTTGCTGAAGAAGTTACTTTATTATTACATCAAGGTATTGTTTTTACTCTCTTCTTTTCTTTGTATTTTTTTTTAAAAAAATAAATAAATAAAAGATGAAGGACTTCAAAAAGCTCAAAAAGTAACTCAAACATTTTTTATGAAAGAAGGACTTCAAGATTTAAGTGAATCAGATTTTCAATCATTTTTTAAAGATGCTCCAAAAACTTTTCTTCAAAAAGATGAGGTATTAGGGCGTAATATACTAGAAATTGTTGTTAAATCAAAACTTTGTAAATCCAAAAATGAAGCAAGAAGATTAATTACAGGAGGAGGATTGTATTTAAATGAAAGTAGAGTAAGATTTTGATGTTTTTTTTTTTTTTTGAAAAGGATCATGCTTGAAACCAAACTTCAAACAATAGCTTGAGGACTCTGACCTTGTTATTTCTTCAAATAATTTAATTCGAGATTCAATTCTCATTCTAAGAGTAGGAAAAAAATCTTTCCATGTCGTGGAATTAAAAGAAAATTAATCAAAATAGAAAGTAAAAATAGAAAGTAGAAATAGAAATAGAAATAAAATACAAAAGTCTATATTGATTTATGTTGATAATTTACAACAAAAAAAACAAACAAAAATACAGTGAGATTACATTCTATTTAATTCTTCTTCGCTCTGATCTATGGAAGTTGATGATTTTGAAGTTCTAAATGAAGAGACTTTTCTAGAGAATCTCTTGAAGAAACTTTCTCGGGAGTTATTATTCCTGGATTTCTTTTCTAATTCTTGTCTAACTAAAAAGTAAGTAATTGAAATCAAGATCAAGCCAATTCCAACATATTGCCAAACTAAAGTTAATTCTTCGCCTAAAACAACCCAACCTCCAATAATTGAAACAATAAGTCTTAAGCCAATAAATGCAGAATTAAAAGATGCTCCAGCTTTTTCAATAATAAACAAGTTGAGTAAATTCCCAAGGGAAAAAATTGCACTAATACATCCTATTAAAAACCATTCCCTGAAATGAAGATATTTGATAAATGTAAAATCTGTTGGAATAAAAGCCATTAAACCTGATGAAACAATGACTAACGAAAAGAGTTGCATCATGATCACTTGAAATGGTGGAACATGAGCATTAGAAGCGACTTTTTGAAATAACATATTTAAAGCTAATGCAAATGCAGTTAAAAGTGCTAATCCTAATCCTAATAATCTAGTTCCTTGAAAATCAATAAATGAGGAATCTTTGAAATTATTTGAGAAAAGGAGGACAGATCCAACACAAGAAACAAGTAAACAAGGAAAGAACATTTTTGGGAGTGAATCTTTTAAGAATATTCTTGTTAAAATAGCGACAAAGAATGGAGTTGTAAGAGCAAAAAGTTGGATATACATAACCAGTGTATATCTTGCTGCAAAAATATTTGTTACTGCTCTAAATGCCTAAAAGTTAAAACATGATCATATTAACACCATTTACATTTATAATTAAGATATAAAATATAGAAGGTATTGAAACTTACTGTAATTCCTCCTAGAATCCATACTTCTTTACCATGAAAAGTCTTTGTTTTAAGCTTAAAAACTGTGTAAGGAAAAAAGAATACAAATGGGATTAAACTAGTGATTAATAATAATGCAAGAGTTGGCTAAATTTTGAAAAGAAAAGAAAAAAGAATAGTTAGATTTTGAAAGTAATATCAAAGATAAAAGGAATCAAACAATTAATATAGGTTCAATCTGTAGAAAGCGTGAGATTACGGGATAGATGCCCCAGATTGCTAATTGAAAATAGAAAAAAGAATCAATTATGAATATATTGAAACAAATCAATAATATAACATATAATATAACATATAAGAAATAAAATTACTATGAGCAACAAGAGGAAGAAACACCATTTCAAATTTTCTAAAGAATCCTCTTATATTCTCTCTATTAAATCCCATTCTCTTCGACTGTAATTCTACAATTCTACCATCTTCTTCTTCTTCAGCTTCCTCTTCAATTTCAACTTCATTTATCTCTATATTCTCATCCAACTTCGAAGTAACATTAAAACTTTCATTTTGTAACTCTATTCTTTCATCTTCTTCGTTCTGAACTTCAATATTCGTGTCTTGTTGAATGAGATACTCTTGATCATCATCTTTCAACATCTATCTCCGTGTTTCAATTTTTTTTTTTTTGAAATTTTTTGAAATTTTTTGAAATTTTTCTTTTGGAGTTCTATGAATCCTTTATTCTCTTTTTATGATCTTTAGAACTTTATGATCTTTACAACTTATTATACTTCTTGTAATTGTTTGATTGTTATTATCTTATTTTTTTTTTTTTTTTTCGGTTGGGGTTTCTATCATTATCAATTTTTCCTTTCATTTTTTTTTCGGAATTTTTTTTTCCTGTTTCATTTTTCCGAAACTTTCTGAGTTTGGATCTACTTTCTCTTGGACTTCTGAATCAAAAGTTCAAACCTTTGGATAACTCAAAATCTGAATCAGAAGTTAAGGTTGAAATTAAATTGAAATTCTTCCAAATTACTATCTATTTTTAATAAGTTGTATTTTCTTAAAAACAAAGATGTACATCATTTTTTTTTTTTTTTTGGTCATAATATTGAGTTGTTGAAATGATTCCTTCTTCTTTCTTGAGAAAATGTTTAATAATAGTCTAAGTAAAAAGATTCTCCAAATTCATCTTCTAACATCTTGTTGTGTTTTTGAAAGAATTTTGTCAATCTCTCTCTAATTCTAGGACTCATATCTTCGTTTGGTGGATTCGAATTTCTTTTTAAAGCTTCCCAATTTAATGATTGACTCTCAAGACCTGCAAATTTAAAAAGTTTCCCAACTTCCATCTCTGGATTCGTTTCTAATTGATAAGTACTGACAATGTGGACTCTTGATTTTGGATAATATTTTAAAAATGGCTCAATGTGATAATAATACAAACTTCCTCCAATGAATCTTTCAAATTCATTCCCAAGATTTGAGTATTCCCAAATATTGAGTGGAGGATTTGTTTTTTTTCTGTTTTCAAAATCTTGAATTATCCTTTCAAACTCTGGCATAGTTTGATTGAGAATTTCTTCGAAATGATCAGGGTTTAAACTTTTAACATGTCCCTTTTTATACTCCATTCTGAAACGACTATAAGCTCTCTCAACTGGATTTCTCACAACGAAAACTATTTTTGCATCTGGATAATAATGATGACAGTCAAGATGTCCCTGTTTTAAGCTTGACATTGCAATAGATCCATCAAATGAAATTTTGTTTGTGCAATTCTCAACATTACAATCTGGAAATATATTGATATATTCTGATTCAGTCATCCGTTTAAGTCCAAGAAAATTTGGTTCTTTGTTGAAATCAATCCTAAGAGTGCTATTTTTAAATGCCACCTGAGGATGATGAACAAGATAAGAAGCAACAGATGTAGTTCCAGCTTTTGGAAAACCTGCCAATATCAGAGTTGGAAGTAATATATTTGGATATTTTTCTTGAAGTGTTTGAGGTCTTGATAATTCTTTGAATTCTTCTTCTTGTTCTGTTTCTATTTCTTCTTCTTTTTGTTCTTCGATTTTTTCCTCTTCTTCTTTCTTTATTTCCTCGATTTCCTGGATTTCCTCGCCAACATCCTCTTTGGTTTCTTCTTCTATTTCAATTTCATTGATTTTTTGATTTGTCATCTCTTGATTGGGTTCTTGCTCGACCACTTCTCCTCTAACTTCTTCTTCTTCTTCTTCTTCTTCTTCTTCTATTTTTCCTTGCTCAAGTATTTCTTCGATGATCTTTTTTTCATCTTGTTTTTCTTCTTCTTTGACTTCTTCTCTTTTTTCTTCATCCATTTGAATTGGAACTTGATACTCAGTTTTTTGGGCGTTCACATCTTCGTTTTTTTGGATCCTAACCAAAACATTTGTCATATCCACTAAAGTTTGTTTGATTCTATTGATCTCTTCAACTAACTCTGGGATTGATGGGAGTTGTAAATCATTCGGTTCCTCGTCTTCATCAATTTCTCGACTTTGCCCTGAATATTGTTCTTCTACATCTATTTTAAAAAATAAAAAATTAGTCATCACTTTGAAAAAAAAAATAAAAATAAAAATAAAAAGAATGAAATGAAATGAAAAGAAAAAGAATTGAAAAGAAAAGAAAAGAATTCAAAAGTTGTGAATTTACATTTAGAAAGCAATGTAATGAATGATTCATAAAATAACATAATAAAGAGTCGAAAAGAAAAGAAAGAAAAAAAAGGAGTAAAGAAATCAAGAACCTTCGGTCATTTCGCTTCTGATCTCTCTTGTTTCATCTTGGTTCAAATCCGAGCTCAGTGAATAATAAGTAGCCAAGGGGAGTCCAATTGCAAAAGTAAGAATAAAAAACACGAGCTTAAGTCTCATAACAATAAAGAGTCCACACGAGTCTGAATTGAATTATAATTGATGGGGTTAATTATGAGAAGTTTCAGAGGTTCGTTAAGGGAAGATATTGCTATTCTTGGAGCTGACATTGTCAAACTTTGATGGGATGGCAACTACTTGGTTGCTTCAAAAGATAAAATTTCTTCTTTTTGGGTTTGGATTAGAAAGAAAAGAAAACCGAATAGAAACAAGAAAAAAGAAGAATGAAGAATGAAGAATAAAGAATGAAGAATCTCTTATATTTTTTTTAAAAAAAAAGATAAAAGTAAAATAAAATCAAAGAAAAGAGAACAAAAAAAAAAAAATCAAAATTTCAATGAAAATAAATTTCTCCTTATTTATTTACCAACCTAATCCCTGATTGATTCATTAAGTTTGTTTAGTTTTTTGTTCTGAATTCATGTTCTTTATTCGAACCTTGAGTTTTTTCAAAAAAATTTGCAATGAATTGAGGGTGATTTTGAAGATTTTTTTTTTTTGGTCTATCTATTTATTTACAATACCTTTTCTTTACATGTTATTTTCTTTCCTTTAAAATGAATTAATAACATTGAATATTTGAAGCAATCCAATCTTTGATACATTTTCTTGCACAACCATGGTCATGAAAATAACAATCATCTTTAGAAAATGGGCAAGCTATTCCAACAGCTTGAAGCATATCATCTAAAATCATTTTGTTTTGATTCATGTAATTTTCTGGTAATTTAGCAATAGTTTCATCTAAAACTTCATTTGCAACTTTAAATAGTTCTAAATCGAGAGTATTTGTTCGAATGATTCGCTCAGTAAACCTTTTTTCCTCTTCTTCAGTTAAAACTTCGTTTCGAACCCCCTTTTTGGAAGTAATGTATAATAAATCTGTGATTTTTAAACCTAATTTCCACATCAAAACAATAAGAGATTCTGTATATCTTTCTGTTATTAATACAAGGTCAAAACTATTCACGGTTTGGTTTGGTGATAACAATTGTTTTAGATCTCTATCTTGCATCGTATCATAACATCCATTTCGAAAACTTAGACAATAATGAACCCATTCTTCAATAGGATATGGACAAAAAGGTCTTATTCTTGAGAAATAATAACCAGAGAAAGCTCTTGGAAGTGGATGTCGAATGAGTGTCATTTTAAAATAGTCAGGACCAAGGTATTTACTAATTACTGATGATTGATATCCTGCAATATGACTACAAATAATATCTACTTTTTCATCTGTAATATTCTGATATTTAATAACTTCTTCAAAATCTTCTGGACTTGTGAATTTGATAAAACCAGTTGGTGGGGTAAGAGTAACTTTTCCATATTTATCACCTAAACCTCTTAGAATTCCAGCAAGAGTTGAGCTTCCAACTTTATAAGTTTTCAAGAAAAATAACTTTGGTAATTCAAAGTTTTCTTTTTGTGAAGGTAACAAATAATCTTTATAATAACATCCTTGATCTACTATTGTTAAAGTCTTTTTTGTTGATATCTTTTTATTCCAATTATCTATGTTTTTATGTTTGGTTTTAATGAATTTTTTACTGGAAAAAAGTCAACGAAAAAGCAGAACAGGGAAAAAAGGAGGAAAAAGGAGAGAAAAAGAACAGAATTTCAAACAAACAAAAAAAAAGAAAAAGAACAAAGTTAAAAATTGAAAAAAAATTAAATACCTTCAAAATCAAGAAAGAAGAAACTCCCAATGAAGAGAAATAGAATCAGAGAAATAATTGTTCTTTGAAGAGGAGTCATTTGAATTATTGATTTTCTGTTTCAAAAGTTGGAAAAGAATACAAAGGGAAAAAGAAAAAGAAAATCGGTTTCCTTTTTTTTTTTCCCTTCTTCTGATTTCTTGACAAATGTCACTTCCCTTTTTTCGAAGAAAAATTCTCCCTTGAAGCCTTTTGTTCACGCTATGATTGAGTAATGATTGAATTGATTGGAGAAAAAAACGAAGAAGATCAAGAAATATGATTGAAAAAAATGTTTTAGGAATTCAAAAAAAGAAAGAGAAAGGAGAAAAAGAATGAATAAAAGAAAGGAAAAAAAAAAAATTCATTAAAAGAGAAAGAAAAGAGATCGAAGTAAAAGAGAAAGAAGAATAAGAAAAGTATAAAACCTTTGAGTAAGAACATGCAATAAGCACCAAAAAAGCCATCAAAGCTCAACTTTGAAAGAAAGATTGTTCTTAGACGACTAATTACAAGAAGAAATCTACGATGAGAATAAGAAATTTCATTGCTTCAAACTACAAAGACCTTCAAATCTCTGGAATGAAAAACTATGAAAAAATTGGAGGGTGCACAAGACCATTGAATCGTAAACCAAGAATAAAAAGATTTTGAGTTTTGAAACATAGGAAGCTTCTGTGACTATCATTTTTGTTGAAATAATAATTATAATAATAAAATGAAAAATGAAAAAGCAAACCAGCATTTGGCCTCAATGCTCATGGATTCATGAAAAAAGGATGCAAACCAGGTTTTCAATGCCATTATATACTTGTTTTGAATCTAAAGGTTTATGACAATCTGAGAAACGGGGATTGGTGTTCCTGTAGCTCGAGTTGTAACTTATTTTGCCACAAATGCAATGGAAACTCTCAAGGAGAAGCAAGACTCTGGGAGGATACTTCCAAAAAGCTATTAGAATTTGAGGAACCTTTTTATATATTGATTGATTTATTCAATTTAATGAAAATAAAATAAAAAGAAAATAAAATAAAAAATAAAATGAACAAAATGAACCTACACTTCTCCAATCCATGAAACAATTCTCTAAATCGAAGTTTCATATTTATCCATCCTAAAAATGATCCTTTGTGTTTAACTAAACTAACGAAGCAGCATGGTGTTAAGCCTTCAAGTTGAAATTCAACATTGAAAATAGAACTGAAAGACTTCAATCATCTGTAAGGGTGTGCAAACAAGAAACAAACTCAAACATATGAATCTAAAAAATAATGACTTGTGCGTTTGTGGTGAAAGCGAAACTGTCCAACATTTGTTTTCTGCACTGTAAGAGAGTTGAACCCTTCTGCAACATAATCAAGGAA
>ERZ778024.3130-NODE-3130-length-12552-cov-6.654717_pt1 | contig 12552 bp, 14 predicted proteins | sample MGYA00375754_ERZ778024 | MGnify/ENA primary metagenome ERZ778024 (study PRJEB29350, sample SAMN05389827) | bioreactor metagenome | isolation source: Thiocyanate bioreactor | place: South Africa: University of Cape Town | collected 2014-02-18 ... | reverse complement strand
AAAAAAAAAAAAAAAAAAAAAAAAAAAAAAAAGAAAAATAAAAAAAAAAAAAAAAAAAAAAAAAAAAAAAATTTTTTCCCTTTTTTTTTTTTTTTTTTTTCTTTCAAAAAATTTTTCAAAAAAATAAAAAAATTATAAAATAAAAAAAAAAAATTTAATTTTTTAAAATTTTTTTTTTTTTTTTTTTTGTTTTTTTCCTTTTTTTTTTTTTTTTTTTTGGGTTCATTAGAATTAATCAAATCGAAGTTTGAACGAATTGAAGATACCGAAGCAGAAACGAGCATTTGATCATATGGATGCCATGAAACATCTCGAACAATATCTTCCTAAGGTATATGAATTGTCATCAATATAAAGAATCAGAAAAGATAAAAAGAAAAGATAAAAAGAAGAAAATAAAAGTTACATGTTCAAAGAAATGTTGCACAAGCTCTCCAGTAAGAATGTTCCAAACTAACATGAGAAATTAATTAAAAGAGAGAAGAAAAACAAAAGAAAAGAAAAGTTTACAATATACACCACCATCTGAAGAACCTGAATAAATGTATTTTTGTCCTGTATTATGAAGAGGAGATATTTTTGCACGAACCAATGTACTCGAGACAGTATGGCCGCTGTAAGTCACTAATGAACAATCATCCTCAATCATATATTTTCCACCTTCAAAGTTATAAAAATATTTATGATTAATTAAAGGTTTTCTTTTTTTGAAAAAAAAAAAAATGAAATGAGTACCAGGATAAGGGTGTTTCGCATAGCGATAATCAGTCCGAATTCTAGCAGCCTTTGCATTTGGAGTACACATTTTTCTCATATCCCATAATTTTATAGACATATCTTTCGAGTTAGAAATAAAGAATCTACCATCCTCCTTATTATGATTATTATTTTTGTTATTGTCATTGTGATTATTAATATAAGCTTAGAATTAAAATGAAAATGAAAATGAAAATGAAAATGAAAATGAACTTTTGAGTCAATGTGAGTTATTCCACCTAAATGACCAACCATAACACCAACAGGTTTTCGATCACCAATTGCCCTTCGATCCCAAACTTTACATGTACAATCATCACTTCCTGAAAGAAATAGATTTGGTTGGTCATCAAGAAATGAAACTGTATTTACATCCTCATCATGTCCTTGAACCTAAGATCCAAAGTTAGAAGAAGAAAAAAAAAGCATCAAATTTTGAAATTAAATTAAAAACCTCCAACACACGATTTTCTGAAGCCATATCATAGATATATAAAAAACCACTATTACTTCCTCCAAGAATTTCCGATGAATTTGAAGAAAATTTAATCGAAAATAAACAAAAATTGTGAGCTCTATGGTTATGAGGTCTAATTTTTTTTTTTTTTTTAACAAAAGGTAAGATAAAATTAAAAAATCAAATAAATAAAATTGAGAAATAAAAGCAAACTGAAAATCGAGGGCCAAATGGGTTTCAAAATTATTTTCAGTTATATTACAAAGATGAACTATTTTGATTAAATTGATAATTATTTAGAATCTTTAAAAAATAAAATAAAAAATAAAAATAAAAATAAAACCATATGGCGACCAACTTGAATAAATTAGAAATCGTTGATCAGGACTGTAATCAGTATCTGAAATGGTTTTGATATTCAGGATTTTTTTTGGAAAAGAAAGGAAAGAAAGAAAAGAAAAGAAAAGAAAAGAAAAGAAAAGAAAAGAAAAGAGGAACCTAAAACTGACCATCCAACATCTTTAGCATGAATTTGTCTCTTTAATGAAAATTCAGAATCAAATAATCTAATATAACCATCTAATAATTAAGTTTGTTCATTTGATTCAGAATTAATTCTCAAAAATATTTTTTATCGACTCACCTTGAGCTGCACTCATGAACACTTCACCATCTTTCGAAAAATTTCCACAAAATACACGATCATGATGTTCAATTGAGAATAAATGTTTACTTGGAAGAAATTGATTATTTATTCTTGCATTTTGTGCTTTATTTAATCCACCATTTAGTTCTCTATCACGAAGAAGTTGAGAAAATGATTTTTCTGGATGTTCCTTTATAAATGGATTTGGAGAATCAGTTCTTAGACAAATTTCTTGAACAATTGGATTATCCTAATTCATAAAAAGAGGTAAGAAAAAAAAATGTAATGAGATATCAAGAGAATTCGTTCTTTTTTTTTTGAATTGAATTAAACCTCAATTAATTTTGGATCATTGGGAACAGTCTTTTTGATATAGATATTTTTTGGTTGTCCCATCGAATTTTGGTCTCTATTATTTTTTAAAAAAATTTTAATTCTTTCTCAAACATTTGAATTTCGAAATCAAATAAATATAAAATAAATATAAATTTTTACTGTGCGTACAAACTTGGAAGGAAAGAAAGCAAATTCCACCTAACAGAATCCCCCATACGTCTGATTTAAAAAAAGAGTGGATAAAGAACTCCCAATTACTTTGGACTCAATACTAATTTAAAAGCAATTCCTTTATATCTATCTATCTATTTCATGTTTTAAAAAAAAAAATTTTTTTTTTTGTTCCAATTTCCAATTCAAAATTCTACACTTTAAATTCAAACTCGAATTCATTCAATAAAAAACAATTAACAATGAAATTAATAACTTTGATATCTTATTCTCAAGAAGAAAAATTTGATCAACTTGATTTACAATCAATTCCAAAAACAAAAAACAAAAAGGAAATTGAAATTGCTTTCTCAATTCCAACTCAATCCCATCCAAAAATTTTTGATCATTATATTAAAACAGACAACATCAATCAAGTTATTCACTATCTTGACTCAAACATTATTATGATATCATTGAGTTTAAAGAATTATGTATAAGTTGAATAGTGAATTCAATATCGAATTGATGGGAGATTCCAAGTGTTTTTGTTATTGAATGGCTTTTTTTGTTTTTCTAATTGATTCACTGACGTCATATCAACAACTTATAAAAAAATTTTTTTTGTTCTAAAGATTCGATTCTGCAACAAATGGAACTGAAGAAGAGAAAAGCAGCTTCGTTAATTGCTTGTGATCATTGTCGAAGGTTTATTCTCTTTTATTCTTCTTTTTAATATTGATTTGTCATTATATTATTATTTGCTTTAGTTGAAAAAAAAAGAAGAAAAAAAATTGGTTATGCATAGTTATTAGGAAGATTGGTGTTGTTGAAAGTAAAAAGGTCATTCAAATTATAACTTTGTTTCAGTGAATTGAAATGAATGGAAGTTATTTATTTTTCTGGATGGATGTTTTTGAAAAAATTATACTCAAATTGATTGCAACTTGAAATTTTCCTTTATATTAGCCTCAAACTTATTTATTTGAATCAAAAGTAAAAGAATAAAATATAATAAATTAATAAAATAAAATGAAATAGGTTAAAAGTAAAATGTGATGGAATCTTACCTTGTGCAAGATGTTCAAAACATTCACTTCTTTGTATTTTTTCTCCAGGGAAAAAGAAACTTGCAATCTCTTCAAATAGTTTGATTTTTCTGATTAACTTATTTATTTATTCAAGATCTCATTATTTAATCAACTAAAACAATCCTTTTAAATAAAATATTAAAAAAAAACAGAAAAACTTGAAGATAACAAAGTGGGACTCGCTTTTCCTTTGGCTGAAAAGGATAATGTATTAATAACGAGTGGGATTATTAACTTCTTTCTTGATCTCTACACATTGAAACTTTCTCAATTTTTTAATGCCCCTCAATCTGAAGTCAAAAAATTTATTCCATTTGATACACTCCCAGGAAAACTTCAAATCTATTCAGCACTTTCTCTTCATTTTAGAGGAGATGGGAACATAGAAGCTGCAGAAAAATTTCTCAAGTTTTTTTCCTCCCTTTCTTCTTTTTTCTCCAAAACAAGACATTTAATTCATAATTTTTCTTCCTTTTCTTTTTTTTTTTTTTTTACCCATTTGGAAGATATTCGTTATTACTTTCAAAAGAAGTTTATGATGATTGTCAAAGTGAAACAACAATTCACTCAGCTTTTGGTCTTGCAAGTCTTGCAACTGCCTTGTCAGCAGTCGATATGAAGAAAGCCAATCATTATGTAAATTTTGATAGTTCTTTCTCCTTTATTATTTTATTTTATTTTATTTTATTTTATTTTATTCTTTATAAACGAAATTATCATACAAGTGAAATTTTTTCTTTTTTTTTTTTCAAGATGAATATGTCAAATAGTCTCTTAGAAGATTATGAATCTCTTGATCAACAACTTGGTGCTATCAAATTTTTAGTTGCAAAATGTAATCATGTTTTGGGTTCTAAAAATCCACCTCCAAATTTCTCAGTGATGCAAAATTATGTACTTGGAGTAATTGATCTCCCTACTGTAATTATATCCAGAAATCCTGGATTTAGAGTTGAAAATTATAATGGTTTAGATCCTGGAGTTATTACAAAAATAGGAATATTAGAGTGTTTTTATTTATTGAGAGAATCTTTCATTTATTTTGATCCTTCCATGTCTGAGATTTCTTGGTCAATCAACGAAGAATGCTTAAAAGCGACTGTGGAGGTACCAAAAGAAATCATAAATCTTTGTTTACAATTTATTGAAAAAACCCAGGATCTTATTGTGCAAGAATCTGCCAAGGATCCCTCTATCAAGGATTTGGATTTGAGTTATTTTAGAGCCATTTTCTATCGTTGGGCGGGAAACCAAGAAGAGGCAATTCAAGCTTGGAGAAAGTCAATTGAATTTATAACAACCAATCTAGTATTTTTATCTGTTGCTCCATTTTACCAGCTTCTTGGTCCAATTTTTTATTCAACTTATTATTTACTTGAAGCTGGTTTTGTGGATGATCCTGTCATTAATGATTCAATGTCAGTTTTAACTCGATTTTCCACTTACCCAACCGCTACCGAGGTCTTACAATATTTAACAAAATATCGAGAAACTGTTCGTTCAAAAATTCAAGAACTCTCTGATTTCAATCTCCAAAAAGAACCAGATATTCAATGCTCCCTTTCATCCTATACACCTCTTTCTTCTTGTTCTGGAGAGACCTTGATGGAAACTTTAGTTGGTACTCAAATAGATACTCCTTCGTCAAATTATCTTCCAATGGACTCTTCTTATACAAACAACCCAATAAATTCTTCAACAAGCCCTTTTCAATTCCATAGTTCTGAGAACAATAGAGTCATAGACAATTTTGAAATTCCTATAAAACAAGATGTAACATTACATGAGTTATTCCAAAATGACTTTTCGGATCCATTTAATGACATTGCTGAAACTTTTCCATCTTGGCAAGGATCACTTGAAATAGATCAAAGCTGTAAGAAATTATTTTCTTTCCTTTTTAATTTTCTTTTCTTTTCTTTCATTTTCATTTTCATTTTCACTTTCATTTAATTTTCATTTCTCTTTTCTTAATTTTTTAGATCAATCGTGTATCAACCAAGAGGAGTGAAGTTTAACAAATCAACTTGTTTTTAATTGTATTCTTTGTGCTATATTTAATTTCTAGATGAAAAATCAAATCAAATCAAATAAATACAAAAATTTTGAATCAATCATATTTTATTCTAATATTAATATTAAATTTTGAATCAATCATATTATTTTCTGATAGACTAGGAACTCAATGATTGATTCAAAGGGGTTCTAAATCGATTGGGAGAAAGAAAAAAAAAAGATTGGCTGCTTCCTTATCGAAATGGAATCCGACCTCCAACTTCGCCCTATAACTCCTGATGACTTTGACCGTATTGTTGATATGACAAGAGGAAACTTTGCTAGTACAGATTATATTCCTTATGTTTTTAACTCTTGGCTTACAAATCCTGGTTATCATTTCATGGGATTAGAATTAAATGAGCAATTAATTGGGATCCAAAATGTGAGGTGGACTGATGGAAATAAAACCGTTTGGTTAGAAGGATTTAGAATTCATCCTGAGTTTAGAAGGAAAGGTTATGGAACTCAATTTCATCAACTTATTGTGAAATATTCAAAAGAGATTTTAAAGGCTCAAAGATTGCGTTTATCTTCATGTACAAATTTGAAAGAATCAATCAAGATAGTTGAAGCTGGAGGTTCAAAGATAATAGATAAGATGCATTATTATTTTACAAGAGATTTAATTCAAGCACAAACTAAAGTATTTGAAGTAGAAGGATTAAACTCTTTTCAGAATTCAAACAAAAATGTATCACTCTCAATAATATCTTTCCAAGAGCTTGTTTCTCTCCTTTTAGAATTAGATCCCGAAACAAGAGAAGAACTTGTTCCAAGAAATGATATTCATTTTAATTGGAGCACTTATGAACTTTGTGAACAGAATTTTAAAACTCTTCAAGGATTAATTCAAATTATTTTTTGTGAAAGAGATGAAAGTGGTAAATTAATATCTTTTTCTATTGGAGCAGATACAATCCTTGATTCTAATGATCATTTCGTTTGGAGCACAACAATTTATACTTTAGACAAACATTCATTCTTCACTCATTTGAAAGAACACATGAAAGCAGGAAATGAAAGAAAGAGAACTGATATCGAAGTATTTTGGAAAACTCAGTTAAATAATATCATGGATGAATTACAACTTACTCCCTATATTGAACCATTCTACGATGGAACTTTTTATTTGCTTTATGAAAAACCTTTTCTTGAACAAGAGATTGTTTAACAAAAAATATTTTGAGAGATTGAGATTGAACAAAAAATAGACGTAAACAGAATAAATGTTTTTGTATTATATCTATTACACTTTTCAAAAAGAAAGAAAGAAAGAAGAAAAAATCATTTTTGTTTACAAATTTCACAAATTGATCCATCTAATTGGGAAGTTAATTGTGTGTAAGTTGTCTTTAAATTTTCAATCCATGTGTGATATGCTAAACCTTGAAGTAATGAGTCACTTAAATCATCTTTCTTCTTTTCATTTGCAAACATTTCTTTTAAATTATTTGGAATTTTTAATTTAATTGGGTGAACTCCTTCAAGAAGTAAAGAAGCAAGATGAACAGCAGTTTTTTTTTTATCTTCTCCTAAATCAAAAAAAGTTGCAACATTTTGTGGAAAGACCGAATAACATTTTCCATGTAAAAAACTATTTAATTGTTTCAGAAATATTGAGTTGATTTGAATTTTTTGAAATAATTAACAAATAAATAAATAAATAAATAAATAAATAAATAAAAAACCAATGAATTTGTGCTTCTAAAATACATGTTCTAAAAATAGTTTCAACAACTTGAAGGGAAGAAGCTCTATGATATTGTTTCTCTATAATATATATATCAGCAATGGGAAGTGATGCACAAAATCGTTTAACTTGACTAGCAAAAAGGGGAGCAGAATATGTTGAACTTAAAAGAACATCAACTCTTTTCCAATCAGAAAGTTCAAGTGTTGAATCTTTATTCTATATTTAAATTTGAATTTGAGGCTAGATTATTTATTATTTATTTGGTAATTTGATTGTTCTTTCATTACCCTAATTAATTTTGAATAGGCTAGATTCCTTAAACCAATATCAATTGAAACAATAGATGAAGGGGGAGTTTCAAGTAATTGAAAAGAGGAAACTAATTCTAAAGCTAAATCCTTTTTATTTCCTGTTGGTGAAACTCCACAACTTCGATTAATTTTTTTCAATTCGTCAAGTTTTTTTTTTCCTAATCTTTTTTTTAAAAAAATTAAATGATTGAAAAAAATGTTTTTTTAAAAAAGAATAGAAAGAAAAATCAAGAAAAGAAACCTACGCTGTTACAAGTTTACATGGGATTGGACCTGCTGAATCTATACCTATTATTTCATTTGATTTATGAGTGCTAATTCAATCAAGATTAAATAATTCAACAACATCAAAAAATGTCAATTTTTTATTTTATCATTTTTCTTACAATGAGATTAAAGAGTTAATTTTTTCTTCTTTATTGAAAAAATGAAATCAAAAAAAGAAAGTCAAAGGAAATCATCAATATAAAAATGAATCAATTCAAAAATGAGTCAAAAATCAGGTTCCAAAAAAAAAAAAAAAATCAACAACCAGCAATCACAAAAAAGCAATTGCGAAACAAGAAACAAAACAAAAAACACTGGGTAAAATATGATTTAAAGAAGCAATCAAACAAAGAATAAGAAAAATTAAGAAGCAATCAAAATCTGATTGTAAAAATCTGTAAAAAGAAATACAAAAAGAAATATAAAAATAATAAAATAAAAAAATAATAAATTTCAACCAGCAAGCGCAATTTTTTTAATACAAGAAGTCTTTGCCGCCATGTTTATTTTTTTTCTTTTCTCCTTTATCTTTTTTCTATCCAATCATCGATAAAGATTTTCAAACATAACCCGCCATTTTTTTTTTTTTTTTCTTCCCTTTCCTCATTTTTTCGTTCAAAAAAAAGAAAAAAAATTTTTTTTTTTTTTTTTTTTTTTTTTTTTTTTTTTTTTCTTCCCTTTCCTCATTTTTTCTTTTAAAAAAAAAAAAAAATATTTTTTCTCTTTTTTTTTTTTTTTTTTTTTTCTCTTTTCCTTTAAATCCACATTTTTTTCCCATTTTTCTTTTTTTTTCTTTTCTTTTCTTTTTTTTTTTTTTGGAAACCCTTTATTTCTTTTTTGACAAATTTTAAAATCCTTTTCATTTTTTTTTATTTTTCATCCATATATTCTCTCTTATTCCATTCTCTATTTCTTTTCCTTTTCCTTCAAAAAAACCCGACAATTAGAAAAGTTTAATTTTATTTTTTTTTCAGTGGAGCTTCATAAATTTACATAATTAAAAAGTAAAAAAAGAAAATAAAAAAAAAATGAACAAACATGTTCCACTTATTGAAGATGAGGATGATGATGATGATATAGTGAATGAAGAAACAATTCAAACCTCTGAAGGTTTTCCCCCAACCGTGAAAACTTACTCAACTCAACAATTCCCAAGCTCACCAGGATATTTCGTCCCAGAGTCAACTTCAACTTCACAATTCACTGAAATTCATGTGGGGCCTTCTTTGAATAAAATTCAAGTAGGAGCTTCATTAAATAGAATCCAGACTACCCCTTCAAATTCACAGTTCACTCAAATTTATATTGGACCCTCTTTGACAAGAATTAAAAAGGACCCAGAGCCTGTAACTACAAATCAACCTCCACTCAATCCAATCCATGTTGGCCCTTCTTTAAGTCGAATCAGACAAGAACCTTCTGGTGGTCAGCTCAGTGAAATTCGTGCAACTCCTTCTTCTTTAAGCAGAGTCAAACAAGAGGGATCTTTAGCTCAAGTTACCACAGGTCTCTCAACTCACACTTTACCAATTCCGATCACAGATTCTGAAGAATCAAGAATTAGAGTCAATCCAAAAATTTTCGAAGGTGGAGCAAGAGTTGAAAAAGATACAAATCCAATTTGGGGGCTTAGTCTTTGGCTCACGACTGTAGGATCACTCATTCTACTCATATTTGGAATTATATTGAAAGTAGAGGGCAAAGGAAGTGTATTATTAGTGATCGGTGCTCTATTGTACTTTGTTTTTTATATTATTTACTTGAGATACTCTTTACTGGCAGCAAATTGTATTTATTTATCAGCTTCAAATTACAAGGAGAGTATTGCCAAATATATAACAAAAATGAGGAAAGCAAAACCAGAAATTATAATGTCAATAGAATGCTTTCATTATTCATCAAATCCAAACGCAATTTCACCAAATTCAGAAGAGCGAGGAATGAGAACTGAAGAAGATGTCAGAAAGATTGTGACCTTCACTGAAACAAAAAAGTTTGCTTTTGATCATTGTGAAGAGGAGGCGCCTCCTTTGTTTCTTGAGAGAAAAAACTTTTTACAGAGACTTAACTCATCAGGAGTTTTTGAGATTGTTCAAGGAGAAGATCATCTTCATGAATACCCTTACTCATCTCAAGTTGATCTTGTAAGAAACAGCTATGTAAACCTTGGTTATCCTCAAACTCCTCAAACTCCAAATCAATCTTATGATATAGACTTTCAAACATCTGATATTGCTCAAGAACAAGAACAACGACGACAACAACAACAAGAAGGGGAACCAGAAAGATTTATTGTTGATAACCAAAGAATGGTGAAGTTAAAACTTGGTGTTTCAATTCTTTTTGATGATGAATATACACAACTTTGTTTTGCAGAGGAGCAACAAAATTTTATCGACCTTCATAAAACTAAAGATACATTGTACAGATACCAACTCACTTATCATATTGAAGGATTGAAACCAAAAATTTTATGCACTTTTGGAAATGAACCAATCTCAAAGATTTATTCTTATCCTGCATATATTTTAGCAACTTTTTGTCTCATGCAATTCCCCTATTCTTATTGGTTCAATACCAAATGTTTGAAATTGGCTTATACATTACAAAAGAAAATCAAGAAGCTTCCACCTCGTTGTTCCCTTCCTACTCATGAAGAAGAAGAAGAGCATCAACACCAAGAACAACAATATTAAAATAAATAACTTGTTTCATATGTTAGATTGATCTTCTTTTTACTTTGCTTGATCTTTTTATTTACTTTTTTCTTTGTTTCTTGAAAAACAAGCTGAAATCTTTAAAAGGAACTTTTTTGTTGAATTTAGTGACATTTATTTATCATTATCTTCATCAACAATTGTTGCATATGATCTATGATGAGAACTAATTCTTTCTTCAAGTAAGTTCAATAAACTCATTCAAAAGTTTAATTTTATTTTTTTGAAGAAAATTTTTGAATGATTCATGGAAAAAAAAAATAAAAAATCATGGCAAAAACGGTTTTTTTCCTTCCGATCCTCACTTTTGCTTCTCTGTTTTGTGTCATATTACTTCCTTACACCTATTGGACTCAATTAAAATCTATTCAATGCCCTATTTGTGATGAAACAGAGGTTTTAATTTGTCCAAAATCTATTTCAGAACTTTTTGAATTTGATAGAATTAATGATTTAGAGAAAGAAGGATTTCTTGCTGCAAGTTCTCTCAACTTTTGTTCCAAAAACCCATTTGTTAAATTTATGGTCAACGAGGATAAAAGTTTAAATCAATTGTATTTTGAGGGTGAGAGTTATGTTGAGAAGTTCTTAAGGAATACTTATTTTCTTCTTCATTGTATTTTAAAGTTCTCTGCTGGTCACTCTCGTTATGAAATTTATACAGAAAAAACTCACTGTCCTACTTTAAAAAGGTAATTTTCATTAATTATTTCATTTCTTTTTTCTGCTTGATTATTTATATTATATTATATTATAGTATAGTATAGTATAGTATTTCTTTCTTTTTTTCATTTTCGTTTCATTGATTTATTTTTTCATTTCATTAATTCAATTTTATAATAGATATCCAGATATTGAATCAGATGGTTATAAATATCTTTGTGAAATCTCTCAACTAAAAGCGCCTTGTATTATTTATTCTCTTGGTAGTGCAAATAATTATTTATTTGAAGAAGATATGTTGGCTCACACTCCTTGTGAGGTTAGCTTTGACTCATTTTTTCTTTCTCCTCTTTTCTTCTTCTTTTTTTTTCTTTTTTTTTCTTTTCTTTTCTTTTTTCTTTCTTTTCTTTTAAAGAAAAATCATTTCTAAAGGACATAATTTCTACAGATTCATACATTCGATTGTACTATTACACCAATAGAAACCAAGAATCCTAAAATCATTTTTCATAAAGTCTGTCTCGGATCAAAGGATGAATACAAATTTCAAAGAACTTATCAAACTCTAACAACAATTACCAACAATTTGGGTCATAAAAGAATTGACTTATTAAAAATGGATATTGAAGGATTTGAAACATCAGTCTTTAGAAATTGGCTTCCCACAGATCCTCATCTTCCATATCAAATCGTTGTTGAAATTCATTTATTTGGGATGAAGACTCATGAATCAATCATGCTATTAAACCAACTTTACCTTCTTGGATATAGAATTATAAAAAGAGATGATAATCCATTAGATGGTTGTTGTTCTGAAATCACATTGATTCGAGTGAAATGCCCAAGTTAATTTTTTTTTCAAGACCCCCCAAATTGTAAACTTTGAATGTAAAAATATAAATTGATTTCAACTCCAAACTTTGGGATATTATTTTATTCATTAGTATTAATTTTTTTTAGGAGGTTCAATTGAAAACTTTCCTCCTTTTCTTTTTTTAGATGGGCGATACTTTTTCAAACTTTGACCATTCTTTTTTTTTTTTTCTTTTCTCCCCTATTTGTTGGTTATCATTGAATTCAACCTCAAAGGTTAATTTATTTCCAACTCGATCTGGGCTTATCTATTGAGTATGGTAACAATGAGAATATAAGAAGAACAAAAGTAACTTTTTTATTATAAAGTTTGAAAGCAAAACAAAACCAATCCTTGATGTAATGGAACTGTTCAAAAAGAAGTCGAAGAAATTGGTTTTTCATTTCAAATTTTGATATTTCCAAAAGAGAAACATATTTCCTTTTTTTATTTTTTTCTCTAACTCGAATAAATCCAAAAACTAAACCAATTAACGGTCTAGTCTAGTTCCCAAATCCCTAAAACGTCACTCTTTGTCTTGAATATTGGCCACG
>ERZ778024.3125-NODE-3125-length-12577-cov-3.962546_pt1 | contig 12577 bp, 12 predicted proteins | sample MGYA00375754_ERZ778024 | MGnify/ENA primary metagenome ERZ778024 (study PRJEB29350, sample SAMN05389827) | bioreactor metagenome | isolation source: Thiocyanate bioreactor | place: South Africa: University of Cape Town | collected 2014-02-18 ... | reverse complement strand
CGAAAGCAGTTTTTAAATCGTCGTTGCCAAAGGGACCAAAGGTTATAGTCCCTAAATTAGCATGAATACAATAGCGATATTGTCTTGTTATCTCGCGCGTTGAATGTAACGATAGCGAGTTTTTTTCGCGAGGCGGAAACAGATGTCAACCTGTCGCTATCGAGATTTTGCCCCGAAAGCACAAATGTGCATATACAACAAAAGAATAAGTACCAACAACCTTGTTTCAACGCAATTTATTTCGTTACTATAGTTTAGCCTTCATGGCAGTTTCTTTTCCTTTAAGATTCTCGCCTCTTACGTCCTCTTGCACATTGCCTACAATCCCGACAACTACTGTAATGTCATCGAGCTTGCCACCATTGTATCGATAGCCAAACTAGGGTTACGTCAGATAACTACAATGGCTAGCCTCAAACACGTACCCGACCAGCATTCTTGCCAAAGGGGGATTGTCTTCGCTTATCATTAGCAGCCTATTAAGTTATCCGTTAATACATCCGTTGTTTGACTCTACATAACTCATTCATACCTGCGAAGCGACCTTTGCAATGTTTTGTGCTAGTTTATTTGCAAAGTCTTTTGCATCCTTGTGTTCGGTTAGTGTAGTAGTGATGACTTGCGTAATGTCCGAGTCGAACAGATTATCGAAAAGACCGTCAGTACCCAAGATGACAATGTCACCTTCAGCGACTTTGACTCTGCAAATAAGATCCATTAGAATACAATTAATTGTGTAGAGTTGGTTGACCCGTACTGTTCTCTGGCAGCATTTTTCGGTTGGTCTCCACTTTGCGTGCCTAATTGATACGGGAAGTTAAATGAGTGTTGTTGTTCTTGTGATCGAAAAATGACCTAGCGACAAAAAAGGTTAACTACGTTAGTGTTGATGAGGCTACACTACTGGACTCACTTCGTTGGGAGGTCTGACAATCATCATTCCTGAATCCCCCAAATTGGCCATATATACAGTGTCATTTTTCAATACGGCAACACAAGCAGTGCTGAATGCAGAGGTTAATAGTGATCTCACACCTAATAATGATCAACGAGAGTATGCTCTCATGCATTTTAATGCGAGAAGTAGAGTGCTAGTAAGTAAAGGATTGTACCTGCTACCGACAGTCCGTTTGGCGCCCTCCCAGCCTGCTTGCATAATCTTTTGCGGGTCACGGGTATTAGTGTTGTCCGCCTCTTTTCTGCAACCTTCAGACAGTTTGACAGCATATTCACGTGGATCTACACCACTGTCAGCCCATCCACCGACACCTATTGTATATAAACGCCGTTAGTAATTGTGAGCGTATCTTTTGATGCGAGTAATGTTGTCGCCATTATCAAAATGTCTAACAACAAACTCGCTTGAAGTGAGACTATTCGTCATGTATAATAATACGTACCGTCAAATACTCCGAGTACTGTTTTGTCTTTAGAAATAAAGCACGCGTCTTCCCCTCCTTTGTGCGCTTTGTCCGGATGAGGGATCTGGACCTCAGCTGCTTGCACAAATCCGGTACTTGTGCTTTCAGATGATACATTGTCCACTTCAACGCCATCACTTGGATCTTTCGGGGACTCTGCAAATTAATAATTTAGCGCGGTATAATATTTATTTTAATTAGGAAAATTAATACTAATATTCAACTAATATGCATAAGTAAAATAACGAAATGAGCACGTGGCCCCCATCCACTAATTATTAATATTCTTACTGGAGTAATTTTGCCATGCTAGCCAAGCAAAGGCGACCGAACTTGTTACGGCAATACGATTTTTAAAAATGTTATTGCGTTGCATTGAAGAATTTTGCTTGATCCCGTTGAACAACCCAGATTTCTTGGAGCTCACTGTTCGCTTGATGACTGAATTGGCGAAGTATGTCCTATTTACCAATTGCGTATGCTTGATAAAGCTTCGCAACATTGCACCTTTATTGCGCTGTGAAGGTTAAATAGCAGAACTCGGATAAATAAAATAAAGATCTACAAGCGACACTCGTTGGGGGTTTGTGTGGTCGTGTAACCGGCGGTATCGGAAATGGACCAAATTACTTACCGGCTTTATTTATATTTTACATTGCAGCCAAAACTGGTAGGCTTTGCATTCGTTACTTACATTACTCATTCGTTATTATAATTACATTAGCGCGCCAATACAGCAATTTGTGTAAATAAATTAATACCGGACTAGTGGTTGGTGGCCAGGTGTTTTTGAAGTTTATCGGAAGCCTCTATTGGTTAACTTTAAGGCGGATGAGGTAACACCTCTCCCAGTCTTCAACAACACTGACTTTACGTCTCACAAAAAACGACTTGGATTGTTACAACTTTCAGTTAGAATTTAATAAGGTTTGGTTTTCAGTATTCTTAAGTTTGTAGCAAAATATCGCGACAAAAAAGGGGTAACGCAAGTTTGAGCATTAAATTATATCATTGACACAGTTACTACCATGGGGGACTTTTTACTCGAAGAACAACACAGGGTTCTAAAGCTCGGGCATGTTCTCAAAACCTTAGCCCTTCCTTACTCCGCCAAACATCTTCTAACGGATGAAGACACTCAACAATTTAAAAAAGTACTTTATGAAGCTCTAGAAGAAGTCAATAAGCTAAGCAAATACTTGTTGCTGGAAGAGTGTCAGATTGATGAGGAAAATATTTTCAAAACTATTCAATTATTTTTGGAACAACAACGTAAGAATTTGTCAACATATTTCAGGCTATATTTTCTGTTTCACACACTTTCCAGTGATATCAGGAAATATTAAGGAAGATCTTGACGAATTCACTCGCTTCGTTGCTTTAGGTTCGTCCGTCATGCATTCTACGGAAGTATTAAACTTTTTGCAGATTCTGCGTTCTCTCAGTTGATGACTCTTCGTTTGTGCCTGTGGCGCGATCCTTCAATAAAGCAGAGGGTAGGAAGCTTCCAATTAATGTTAAATACCAATTCTGACATTTATAAGCACGAAATTTATTCTATCGGCAAAACCCTGGGAATTGAAGAAAGTGAGCCTGTGAAAGTACTGGAGGGCGCCACCAATAAAGTATGTAAATCAAACTTTATTATTTGCCTTTTACTATAATCACGGCTAGATAAATGAAATGAAGTCTACACTGCCTCTCCACTGCCTCGAACCCGTTATCAACACACCAATTCAATTAGAACAGCACGTAAGAATGATACTACGCGATTTCAACTTCAGCTGATACCTCGTGCTACAGACAAAATTCGACGAAATCAACACCCATTTCAAAGTTGAATATGCACGTTTAAAGCTGCGTTATGTAGAGAGTTTCGACCGCAGTTTTCGGAACATGATGACAGGTGTCAGCGACAAGCACGAAAAATATTTGCGAGTCAAACAGGAGCGAGCTCGTATCAAAATTGAATCTTCATTTAGTCTGTGGGACACGTACAACGCTCGCTGGGACTTGGTGACTGAGTTGAGCCGGTGTTCATTGCGTCGCCGAGAACACCACCTCAAAGGCCAACACCCCGCGGAAATGACCACGAACATCAACACTTTCATTGATACTTCTGACGATGAAAATGCTGTCAAAACATATGTCGAGAACGTTCCCGTCGAAGTAAGTGTACTGAAGGTCTCAAATGGTTAAATTGACACTTCGTTCAGCACGTGGTTACTAAAGCGCAGAAGAAATATGCTAAAACGCAACAAGCAAAACAAAAAAAGAAAGATCAAAAGAAACGTAGAAAATTGAAAGAATTGGGACTTCTTGACGCGGAAGAGGAAAAAAAGGCTGAAACTGGTGAAGATAACACAGAGGAAAACGACGACTATGCGCACGATGAAGAAGATGTCGAACCTAATGAAAATATTGAGGACAAAGAGCCAGAACAGTCAAAGAAAAAGAACAGATCCAAGACAGAGAAACAAGATCGACGATTGAAGAAGAAGACCAAAAAAGAATCGAAGACAGACCCCGTTCCTACAACCAATAATAACTCTTTGATTTCTATTGAATCGTCAACTGCTGCACCCGTCACAAAAACCGAGAAGAAGAAACAAAAGTTTGTCGTCGTTGTTGACGACGACGGGGGAATGGCGGTGGAAGAGAAAAATTAATTAATTTATAATTAAATCCTTTTTTTTTTAATAATTATAATCAGCCCTTGTGTTGTACTGTGAGATTTGTATTTTTTTTTTTTGTGTGTTCACCGCGTTACTTCGAACACACGATTCGTGTCAGTTGAAATGCGAAATACAGATCCTACATTGATGCGTCATGAATAAGCTGTTCTGTTGTTATTTATTGACGCCTGTTAATCCGAGATGGCTCAACCACACGTATATCGGCTTCACAAATAATCCCATACGGAGACTTCGTCAACATAATAGAGAAGTAAAAGGGGGCGCGAAGAAAACCTCTAAGAAACTGCCATGGTAATTATTTATAATAAAAAAAAATGACACAATTTTAATTTGTTTAGATCGTAGTTCAGTTTGTTACATTGTAGCATAAAATCATGTTCAATTTATTTATATTTATTTTAGATTGAGTTTAGTAATTTCAACCCAACACTTTCACGATCCAATAAAACCCTTTGCTTAATTGTAGGAATATGGTGCTCCTCATTCACGGGTTTACAAGTAAACGTGCGGCTCTATACTTTGAATGGGCCTGGCAAAGACCGAAGTTAGCTAGGCCGATGAAAGATATAATGCCCACAATCAAACGAGCTGGACCTCAGCACCTCTTAAAGGCTAAAATTAGGTAAAAATCCACAATTTAATCGCAGGTTTTTATTGTTAGCAGTTCATAACTTGGGACTCGTGGATATCTAACGAGGTAATTTTTTATAGACACATGTACGAGATGCTCAATGTGCCTCCATGGTCTAGATTTCCACTTACTGTACGCTGGTTATCCCAGAATTACAAGGAATTAAAACAGGTGCCCACAATTAACTAGATCTCACAAAAGTTAAAATTAATGTTTCTCTTCAGAACTGTCCAGCATTACCTGTCCATATGAAGGAAGAGACAGGATCGACTGAAGATTTGATGCAAAATTACGTGGATGCCGGACCAGAGGAGGAAGAAATAAACGATTCAGATGGTGAACTTGATAACGCTGAAGTAGAGAAAATAATGGACGAACTCGAACATGACCCGGAAATCGTTGATCTAACTGACGAGTGTGAGTCCCACTTACAATACTTGTCGTAGGAGTTTTAATCTAACGCTACAATTTATCAAAATTAGCGACGCTCGTAGTGATCAATCGTGACATTTCAATAGCACGCGAGAATATTTACAAATCAATTATTCAACATTGTTCCATATGTAACCAAGAAATAGATAAGGTACTTCGAGACTGATCGTTACTTAAATTGGTTGTTAACTTAATTTCTGTAGGACAAGTGCGTAACATGCCCGACGGCACGGTGCACCTTGTCAGCACATTTGTGTTGCTTATCAGCAGAATTACTTAAAAAGGAACCAACTGCATTAATTCCGACTTCAGGTACCTGTCCGCAGTGCAGCAAGGCCATCACCTGGCCCGAAGTCATTGCTCGCAAACGAAAGCGCGAACCGAAAAATAAGGAGAATAATTGTGAGAATACAGGTGCTCCTATAAAGAACACTAAAAAGACTTACAAGAAGGTCAAAAAATGAACTGGATCTACTTGCTCAACGAAGAATCATTTTGGAAGCACACGTGCTCGAAAGAAGTAAGATTAATTACCGCACCGAATTATATACCTTGATGTAGTAACAATGTGGTGCTGAGTTGAAATCAAACAAGGGCTGGACGAGCTCAAATTCTTTTCACAATAAAGAACATTTTTTGTGGCTGATCCTTCGCCACGAAATAGGGTATACCAAACATTGTTGGAGACAATATTGCCAAGACTATAAATTTGACTACCCAGCAAATTAATACAGAATCATCTAGATCCACCAAACTTGATCCGAGAGCGGAGACCGAAAGACAACCGCAATAGAGTTTAGTAACGGTTCGTGGTATTTTCAGACGTCATGGTAATGAGTTTTGTTTATTTTCGTGTTTTCTAAATTTTTTTGGATTTTCCTGCACTGAGAAACTTTCTTTCTTTTTTGACACTCCCAAATCAATAGCATATTATGTTTCAAAAATTTTCAGTCATACAACATCTCACATCACTTCAGTAAAACAAGAATCTTGTACACCGAGAGAATGTCCACATATTCCTTTAACAAGCATGTGTCCCTTTGGTTAGGCACCATGCCAAAGAAAGAATACAGTCCATTGGATGGTGATAAAAAATACGATGTTGCAAGTATGTGTGTTAACTGAAAAACTTTCTGGTCTCTTGCTGGCTGAGTTGGGTTAATAATATATTAATAGTTATTGGCGGTGGTATAACTGGTCTGACTGCTGCCTATCTCTTAAAGAAAGAAGGTAATAATATTAAATTTCCTCCGAATTACTCATGCCGAGGCGAAATAACCTCGCTAGGTCGCAGAGTCGCCGTTTTAGAAAGACATAAAATTGCGTCTTGCTCTAGTGGTGGCGGTACCGGTTAGTACTCCTGCCTGCCAAACTCGTTATAATTGGAACGAATCTTAATTTGGACTTGTCAGCATTCGCCACCAATATTCACGATGCTAGTTTCGCGGATATTGAAAATGATTTCGGCAAAGAGGCCTCTCATTTAATGCAAGAGGTGACGAGAAATGAAACAGCGTGCTTTAGAGGTCCATGCCTTACCAGATTTATTTTAAATAGGCAATGAATGAGGGTATTAATATGATCGAAAATATCTCTAACGATTTGAGCATCGACTGCGAGTTCAGTCGCGAGTCAGTTTATTACTACACGGAAGATGACGACGACGTCACAGAACTAAAACAAGAGTACGAGCACAGCCGCACCGCTGGTATCAATTGCGAGCTCATAGATTACGCGCCATTGCCATTCAAAACTATTGGTGCGCTCAAAATTCCGAACAACGTAAGTTTAGGACTTACTGATTGCGGACGTGTTTACAAGATCACTTGACCAGGCACAATTTCATGCCACTAAATACCTCTACGGCATTGCTGAATATATTAATGGTGATGGCTCTCGTATTTATGAAGACACGAGGTAATTAATTTCATCTTTCGCTAAAGAAAAATATTTTGCTGACGGATCCGCTAAGAGTAATGAACTACGAAGATGGTGAGCCATGCACTGTCATTACTCCGCTAGGCATGTATAACACCCTTTATTAGTGACAGATACATTAACCAGCATTTACAGGCAAAATCACCTGTAACGCTGTGATCGTGGCAACGCACACCCCGATCGGCTTGCACATACTGCACACAGCCATCGCTCCATATCGTAGCTACGTAATTGCATGCAGAATCCACGGAGATCTTCCCAAAGGTATTTTTTGGGACACAGGTAATGTCGTGGTGCGTGTCAAAACAAATCTAACAAAATTGCAAATAGAGGATCTGTACCACTACATCCGCACAGTACCCTCACAAACCTGTTATGACGCGCAACATCAACGCGTTGAAACTGGTCCCTTGTTGGTTGTCGTATGTTGTGCACAACTAATGTATATAATAAATTGTCTTTGTATTCTAGGGCGGTTCGGATCACAAAACTGGACATCCCAAAGGTAGTATTAATTCCGGTTCATTGACAGCACGCAAAACTGATTGGATTTGTAGACGAAAATGAACCGTACGAAGATTTGATCCGCTACACCAAGCTGCGATTTAATGTCGAAGAAGTTGTTTACAGATGGTCCGCGCAATATTATGAGTCAGTCGACGGCTTGCCGTACATTGGTCGCTCGCACATGAGAAAACACATCTATTTGGCCACCGGATTCGGCGGCGATGGCATCTCATTGGGCTCAATTGCAGCAATGTAATATTGTCCTAATACGGTAATAATTGCTCACTCTTACAACAGGATTATGACTGATCTGGCCATGGGCCGTCACAACCGTTACGCGGATCTGTTCAATCCTACTCGCTTCAAACCGTTAGCATCTGCCTCAGATTTTTTTAAAGAGGTAAACCACGCATGCATTTTTAACGCTAACAACTTGTTATCTCGCAGAACTTTGACGTGGCCAAAGAGTTCACTTTGGGTTGGTTACACAGCGATCACGTCGCGCTCAACGAGATCAACCCTGGTGAGGGAAAGATAGTGCAATCAGGGCTGCACAAAATTGCTGCCTATCGTGACACTGCTGGCAAGTTGCACGCGTGCTCTGCAGTCTGTACGCACATGAAGAGCATTGTCAAGTGGAACCCAGTGGAGTGCACGTGGGACTGCCCCTCTCATGGTGCTCGATTTGACAAGGACGGTCACGTGCTCGAAGGTCCTGCAGTACGTCTGCTAAATTCACACTCGTTACGTCGTGATGTTACTAACACGTACTTATTCAGCTTTGCGACTTGGAAGATATTTTAAAAAAATCATAACAAAATCTGAATATATTCAAGACAAAGTGCCGATGCCATTCACGTCGAACTGTCATTAAAAAAAAATCGTTAAAATTCCTTATCATTTCCTATTTACATTTATTTACAAGACGTTTGCCATGTGTTAGTCATTTGTAAGTGCATTCCAAAAGTCTTCCAATTCACCGTCGTTCACACTGTCGTCACTGTCATCCAATATTATATCATTTTCATGCACACTATCGTTGTTCTTATCACTCTTAGCCTCGAGATCCTCGTCAAGTTTCCCGTCGCCTTCATCAACGTCAATCACGTTCCCTCGGTGCACACTACACATTCGCTCAGGACGAATCACATCCTCGTTCTTACGCGTAACATCATCATCTGTTATCGCCATTTTAGGACTATTGATCATTACTACATCGTCATTATAATTGATATTATTTTTCCCGCCCATGTCGTTTGTGGGTTTGTCAAGAAGTACTTCGAGGTCCACGTCACTCTCGCTGTCAACCACATCGTCCGAGCTCTTTTCGTCTCCGAACAGTTCGCTCTCGTCACGAGCATTTTGCATCAAAATATCCTCGTCACTGTCACTATCTTCTACAACCTGCATGCTGTTGTTCAACGAGTCCATGCTCTCGCGCAAATCTTGTTTCGATGACGGTTCAATATAGATATGAGTCCAACCCCTGCGCCTGGCACCTTTAGATGCCCAACTATTCAAATTAAATCAGTGATAAGTTGGCTTGTACACTTACACTTCAAGCATGCGCCCCTTGCCAGTTGACTGATTGTAGTTCGCTTCTGGCAACAAGGTCTCAATCATATTATATACATACTCCATTGGTTTTTCGGGCCTCATACCCTCGACATCATCTTTGATATCCAACGAGGGGTATTCGACGACATCTGGATTACGTTGATGACGAAGTTCCATGTCACCGTGTCCCTGGGCCAATTATTTAACATGATTACATAACACCTTCCCAAATGTCGACTTACCTTGCGGAATAAAAGCAATGATAGCTTGGATTTGTTGAAATACTCGCTGTGCTCTTCCATCATCTTATTGTTCACGTACTTTTTCATCCACATCAAGTTTTCAACGTACAAAAACTTCCACTTTTTGGCTAGTTTGATAATCTAACGAGCATTTAATAAAAAGTACGCTCTATTTGCAACTTACATCACTAATAAATTTTTTCTCGATCCACACGAACAGAAATCCCTTCGGTATCAGTTGATTGCTAACTTTTATCCACGCCTAGAGGACCTATGAGTGACATACCAGCAAACGAAGCCAAGCTCAATACCTGTACGTCGTCTATAGTCACGTAACCCTTGCCATACACCTTGCCGTCGTCTTCTTTAGGTCTTAATGGAGGGTCTAGCAATATTGCGAAGAACGGGCCAGTTGCCTGAACTTCATCCCACGATATTTTTGGCAGCAACGAGGATGCGTAGTTGTAACCCGTGACTTGGACACCAGACATGTCACCACCACTAACCTGAAATTAATGACCTATTACAAGTAAAACTTGACTTACCCCAAATACGGTGTGATAAACCGAGGCCATTCCAGTCCCATCGGAGGTTTCACCAATCGGACTGTGTCAGGTGGAGGTAACTTTCCGCTCTCCACCAGGCACTGAAAAATATTCATGCTGACACTTGACACGCCTGAAAAGAACTTTGACAGATCTTGTTGTTTCAGCGAAGAGGGTGAAACGACAGGTGACTTTGTCTTCAATGCAGCCGTTGCACCACGTACAAGCGACTTATCGGGTGTCTTTAATAGCCTATGTATTCGTTCGAGTCAGTTAGATAAATAATAAATCACGCATTCGTACTTGGCCTTTAATGGCTGTGTAGGTATTGTTTTTTTGGACACCGCAAAGAATCGATCGAGTGTTGATATATTTCCGCCAGACGGAATAACTTTTCGTTTCTTGGTTACTTGTTCAGTTGAACTCAGAGGCTCAAGTGCAGAATCATCAATGGCCTTTCTTTTTTTCATATTACTACTCAAGTTCATTTCAGACTCCGTCTTTTCATTATGACTGAACAAGTCTAAATTGTGGTACTCGCAGATCCATTGATTAATATTGTTTTCCATCTCCTTGGTATCATTATTTTGCCACAGATCCAGTAACCCCAACTCAGCCTACAGTGGCCCGTTAATGCGTATTGACATTATCCTTGTTGTTCAAACGTACCTCAGGAAGCAAGACATTGTGTGCTTTTATCGGCTCGTTTGTTGGCATATCTTCATCGCCGTCGCCTTTGGGGACTTTAACACTGTTATCGACGATAATTCCCAGCTTCAGTAGACTTCTAAAATAGCTCGCGCATTGATAACCAACTCTTTGAGGGATAGCCTTGCTAAATACACCCCAGTAATTGCCGATCTATCTCCGTTAGTGACCTTTTATTGGATTGCCGTTTCAAGCCTTACCGGCCAATCATTGAGCTTAAATTCGATGTACCGCCCCATCCATTGAGTGTGTTCTTCGGCGCTAAATTTACCGTTGCGTTGCAGTACTCCCAAGTCTGCAATGTATTAGTCACAACTTTGCGTCGAAGAGCGCTTACCTGTAAACCGATAATAATATGTATTTGGGTTGGTATGTCGTAACTTCCATGCGGTGATTTTAGCCTTGGACCAATCTTTCACTTGTTGTTCAGTGAAGTTGTCTTCGCCTGATTTGTTTCCCTTTGCAAAAGTGCTTTTAAGTACTTCAATCGACCACTGAATAAATTTCGTTCTGTCCTCTTCTGTTGAGACAGCAAACTCCCGCTGTAACATATTAGCAAATGAGAGCCTATATGTATTAGACGTACCTCTTTTGAACGAATTGTCGGAATTGCTTTATCCGCCACCTCGTTTTCAATTTTGGCAGTGTCACCATTGCCAGATGCCTCCTTTAGTTTGATGCGCTCACTTCGAGCACGCGACAAATTGGCGATTGAAAACTTTGGTTGTGAAGGTACTACTTTTTCTATCAGGTCAGCATCCTTCGATTGAGCTCTTGTCCCCGCAGTTACTTTAATTTTGACTGGACTTTCAACTTCGAATGATGAGTCCGACCCAATATTCAACGGCACGTCTTTAGACCCAAGCTGTGGGATGATCTTCAACGACTCTACGGACTTGGCATTTGTGCGTGCCTCATTGTCCATTTGGTTCTTCGCCTTATCCTTATTCAATTTCACTTCTTTGCTTACGGCTACTACTTCTGGACTTAGGGAAGCTTCGAGTAGGCCGGTAACTTCGCTTAGCCCTTGTCGTGTATTGCTGTTCACAGGTTTTGATGTAGTTTTTAATGACAACCTCTTGCTCTTTTGACAATTGCTTAGTACAATACCAAATAAAAGCTAGAACTTACAGGTTTCGTAATTACAGGCTGCGACGCAGGCATAAAGTCATCGTCACTGTTTAACACTATTGGAGTATTTTTAAACAGGGATAGCGGCTTCGGTCTTTCTTCATTAGTTGCATTGGGTTTTGATTCTTCGTTAGCAGGTTTCGTTGTGGGTGAGTCAAATGCAACCTGCAATAGTCTTCGTCTAGCAATATTTGGAACAGATGGCACTTCCTTGTTTTGTGCAGCAGTAGATGAACTCACGGGCTTGTCCTTCTTTTCGGATTGTTGCTCGTTTACATTAGAAGCTCCAGAGGGCACTTCTTTATTTGATGCAGGCTTATCTGGTGTACCATCAGTGACGGTTTTTGTTGGCGATTTCTTTGGAGTTGGTAGCGATTGCCTCGTTTGTTGGCTGCTATGTTCCGAGATACTGCCTGCATGAGACGTGGCAGAAGAGCGCATTCGAATTGGACTATTTAGTGGTGAAGACTCTATGCTCTCGACGCCCTCGTAGCCTTTGATAGCTGCGCGTGACGTGTTCGGGGGAGAATCAAAATCAACCTCGCTGTCAGAGCTTTCCAGGATCTTTGCTTTGACGGTGTCATCAAATTCGTCAAATGATTCCGAAGATAATGATTCTAACTTTCGTATTTTAATTGGCGAAGGTGGCGTTGGTATAAGCGGTACTGTTTGTTGTGGCTCGGGGGGGGGACCAGAATTAGAAATGGGTTGGGGAGGTGGTTGGTTTGTTTTATCGGCAGTACAAGCAACAACTTTTCTGTCCTATAGT
>ERZ778024.3124-NODE-3124-length-12579-cov-6.754072_pt1 | contig 12579 bp, 8 predicted proteins | sample MGYA00375754_ERZ778024 | MGnify/ENA primary metagenome ERZ778024 (study PRJEB29350, sample SAMN05389827) | bioreactor metagenome | isolation source: Thiocyanate bioreactor | place: South Africa: University of Cape Town | collected 2014-02-18 ... | reverse complement strand
TAATTATTAATGAATGGAATAATAATTATTAATAATCTTTATTTTCTATTCAAAACTAGGTCTCTATCATTGCAATTTGGTTCTTCTTAGTTTTCCCATTAACTTTATTAGGAACAGTTATTGGAAGAAATTTATTTGGAAAACCAGAATTCCCATGTAGAGTAAACCTTATTCCACGTCAAATTCCTGAAAAAAAATGGTACGCAGAAACTATTGTCATTATTCTTCTTGGAGGAATTTTACCATTTGGTTCTATCTTTATTGAAATGTACTTCATCTTCACCTCATTCTGGGCTTACAAAATCTACTATGTTTATGGATTCATGTTACTTGTTTTCTTTATTTTAACAATTGTGACAGGTTGTGTTACAATTGTTAGTACTTATTTCCTCTTGAATTCAGAAGATCATAGATGGTATACAATTTTTTTTTTTTTTTTTCTTTTTTTTCTTTTCTTTTTTTTCTTTTTTTTCTTTTTTTTCTGCTTTTATTAATTTTACTTATTTTTTAAAAAAAAAGGTGTTGGACAAGCTTTTTCGCAAGTGGATCAACATCTCTTTATGTTTATATTTATGCTATTTACTATTTCTTTGCAAGAACTAAGATGTCAGGATTTTTCCAAACTTTCTTTTATTTCTCTTACACCGCTGTTATTTGTTTTGGATTATTCCTTGTTTTAGGTATGTATTTATTATTTTTGTTTTTTTTTTTTTCTTTCTTTTAAAGTTCAATCCTCAACTAATTTTTTTTTTTTTTCTTTCTTTTAATTAAAGGAACAATTGGTTTCCTTGCTGCTGAACTCTTCATTCATAAAATTTATTCAAATGTTAAAATCGATTAGATGTTATTTTTTTCTTCCACACCAATAATAATAAAAACTTTTAAGAAACAATTAATTCAAAAACCTAAACTTTATCAAATATTCAATTATTCTTATGCATTGAAAGATTGATTTTTTTCATCACTGTCATCGCCAACATTGTTCAATTGATTATTCTTCCTTCACTGATTCAGAATTAATCAACTTTAATCAAAAATGGGTCTAATACCTCCTCTCCAACAACTTTGCACCCAGTTCCTCCTCAAACATGCAATCGACTCCAAGCCATTCCCAATTCCTTTTGAACGAATCCCTCTTCATATCCTCTACTCATTACTCTCAAGTCTCATTCAACAATCTCCACTTTCAGCTAGTTATTTGATATCAAGATGGTCTCATCCAAGTCTTGACCTTTCAAAATTGAAATTGGATTCATCTCTTCTTTCATTAGTATTGAGTGCTGTTCAAAAACAAACTGTGAGTAAAAGGAAAGGAGTTGAACGGAAGATTACAAAATTAAATGTAATAGGATGTGGAGTAAATGAACAAGGAACGAATTCATTATTGTTATTTGCTATGGGTGTGGATGTATTGGAAGATGTGAAGGGAATGAAAGGAGTTGATACTAGAACGAGATTTTTCTCAAGAGAAGGAAAGCTTGTTGGTTTAGGAGCTAACCAAAATCTTTTAAATGATCATCAAAAGACAACTCCAATTATTTCTTGTGATATTTTCATTTCACCATCAAATATTCAACTTGCAACTTATGTTTTTGGACTTGTTCATGTTCATGAATGTTTGAGAATTAATAGACTTATGTTTGCATATGTAGGAGATACTATCAAGCTCAAGAATTTACTTTTAAAAATATTCAATGGATCATTAATGACATCTTGTTTGGATGGACTTTCTTTGGATAATTGCGAATCTTGTTCTTCATTCAGTTTAGGTCCTTTCTATCATAGTTCTTGTTCTGAACAATTAAAATTTCTTCAATTAAAATATAATCGAATCTCTGATATTTCAACACTCCTCTTACCATTACAATCTCTTTCTGAACTTGTCTTAACTGGAAATGTCATTCCAGATATCTCTACAGCAATTGAACTTATTTCAGGGATGTCTCAATTAACTTCTATTTCAATAACATTTTCTTGGTTAAATGCGACAAAAATTGCTTCCCTTCTTAGAGGTTTATCAAATAAAAATATTTCGAAACTTGATCTTGAAGGAAATATTTTAAGTGGAAGTTCAACTACTGAAATGAATCAAGAATTATCTAGATTTTCAAATTCTATAACAAGTCTTAATTTTGCTCATCAACGTCTTAGTTCTTCAAAACTTAATCAATTGATTAAAGTTCTTCAAGAGTTTAAAAATCTTCAATTTTTAAATATCGAAGGAAATATAAGAGGAACTGAAGATGGAAATCCTAGAACTTTAGATCATCTTTTAACACTTATTAAAAAGTGTTCAACTTTAAAAGTATTAAAAGCAGATTTTAATTTCTTAGATATTGATCAAGTTACTAATTTTCTTCTTGAAATTTTTGATCCCTCTGAATTACCTTCAACAAACCTTACAACTCTTGGAAATTTCTCTCCTGATTCAAAACCAAAAATTGAGCAATCCCTTTCTCTATTGTCAACAAAAAATTCAATCTCATTACTTTATGGAAACATTTAAAAAAAAAACATTGTATAAATAATTGTAAATAATCACAATCAACAATAATGTATAAAAAATAAAAATCAAAAATCAAAAAAAAGGATTTGTGAAAGAACTCAAACAATACAATTTCTATGTTTATTATTTGAAAAAACATCTAATCTAAAACAAACACAAGCACAACACAAAAAATAAAGAATGAAAAAAAAAATTAATGAGGAATAGTTCTGTAGAACATATCTGGAACAAGCAATCTCGCATATCTTTCAATCTCCAAAATACGAGGGAATGGAATGTCCCAGTAATAACCACCAAGTGCAAGAACTGAAGAAACAGCTCCAAGTGCACCAATTCCAGTCAAAATTTTAAATCCAGTTGATCCAGGTTTCAATGAAGAAGGAATTGGAGGGAAAAGTTTAAAATATTGATTAAGTCTAGTAGCACCATAAAACCAATGATAAACTGCAGCTGCACCAAAGAGAGCATAATAAAGTGTGAATCCTACAGGATAGATATACATTGTGAATGCTGCAAAGGAGTAATCGAAATTAATATTGAAGTATAATGGAGCTAATCTTGTGGCATAAACATGACCCAAAAAGAAGATAGACATTGTATATCCTGCATATCGATGAAGACGAAGTTCAATAGGTGGAACAATCTCTGTTTTTTCATCTTTCTCAGTTTTAGTTTCTCTGATTCTATTATTTTTTTTAAAAAAAAAAGTTTAGTTATTCATTTATTGATTGATTTGAAAAAAAAAAAAAAAAAAAAAAACTAAAATAAAAAAAAAAAAAAAAAAAAAAAAGGGAATCAAACTTTTTGTGTCTTAAATATCGAAGGTATACTTTGGTATAAGATGCAACAACATGAACAAGAGCTCCAGCGAGAAGAATTGGTTCAATCACAGGATTTTGATAAAATAGTCTAAATGTATTTTGTAAATTTTGTGCAAAGTCGATACCAAAGTGCAATGTAAGGTGATTAATGAGATGGGTCGCCAAGAAGGTTCCAAAGATTGGAGCACTGACATATTGAGCAGTGGTTAGATTTCTTTGAACACTTTCACTATTTCCCATTTTATAACTTAATTCTGTTTTCAATGTATTTCTATTGATATTGAAATTGTTAGTATTTTGTTTATAAAATTTGAAAGTTTGAAAGAAAAAAAAAAAAAAGAATTGATGTTGTTGTTCGTTTGTGAATTTTTTTTTCTTTTGTTTCAAATGTGAATCAGCAAACAATATATATATATCAATACAGGAATGTTAATTCAACGAATGTTGATATCACTCCATTCATTCATTTCACTGCATTGATTCATTACATGACATTCTCACACATTATATTCATTCTTTTTGACATTTTCAAACAACAACAAATGGAATCCACTTTTTGCATTCGATATCAAAGAATTAAAAACAGAACTAAGGAAAGAATTAAAGAAGAAGTAAAGAAGGATTGTTAAAGTTACAAGTTGATTGATTTTGGTGTTGTTGATATCTCCTTTGTTAAAAAAAAAAAAAAAATTCAGGGTATTTATACATTTATTTGATTTTGTAATCTCTTAACTTTGTTCGTTCATCACCCAATTCCCAAAAAAAAAAAAAAAAAAAAAAAAAAAAAATGTGGGTGTATTTATACAAAAAATTTCCTGAATTCAAAAATAATACAAATCTATTTGAAGTGTTTATATTTTTGTCCCCTTTTTGATAATTAAGCGGAACGTGATTTTTTTGTTTGGCCGATTGTTTTTTGTTGTTTTTGTGTTTTTGATTGGTTGTGGTTGTTTGTTCGCCTCCGAGTTATTTGTGTGTTTATCGGAAGAGTTAGGAAACTGTTGTTTTGTTGTCTCTGTTGTTTCACAACCTTTAAAAAAAATGTTTGACTTTGAATGATTTATTTGGCACCCAAAAACAGAAAGCAATGATTACTTGAAGCACAAAATTTTATTACAAATCATCAAAGTTTCAACTCCTTTTTTTAAATATTTTAAATTTGAATTTGAATTTGAATTGAATCACGTTCTGTTTTTTAGTTTCTTTAATGCTCCAGCAAGTGAAGGTTTTTCGGTCTAGTTTTAAATTTGAATGAATGAATCAGGGTTCAAAATCAAAATAAATAAATAAATAAAATAAAATAAAAAATGAAAGGGAACCATCTCAGGTGGAGTTTCTCCTCTTGGTTCAAGAACAAGTGAAGTTTGATACATATTATCTGGTGTGTCTTGATGTGAACTAATTGATCGAAGGATACTTTTAATTAATTTACTCTCTTCAAAATTATAAAAACATCGACTTTGAAAATCAAGGAATTGAGATAAAACTGTGTATAAAAGTGTCCTCTATTTTATTTTTATTTTATTTTATTCATTTTTCAAAAAACCAAAAAAATCATTTTCTTACTTTTTGCCAATTGATTAATCCATTTTCTGTAAAATCTGGGTTTCCATCTTCCATGAAAGTTAAATCACTTAGAATAACCCCTCTTTTTTGTAATTAATTATTGAATTTTAGTTATTATCGAATTGGTAATAAGAAAAAAATACAAAAATGGGATTGACGCTGAATTATTCCTCCTTAAATTTTCTCGATAATTTCTAAAGGAACTAGCAGAACTCATTTCAGTTTCAATTTCAGTTAGTATCTTTTTATTATTTTTCAGATCTTTAAAATCAGAAACAATAATGAAACAATAATGAAAGAAAAGAAAAGAAAACTTTTTGAATTTTTCCTGGTAATTCTTTTTTGGTCCATTTTAATCTTGAAATTGGAGAAGATGATAAACCAGCAAGAACTCCCATCACCGAATGATAATTGCGAAGTGTGAATAAATACTATTTGTTTTTGGGTATTGTTTGTTTCTATTTCTTCAACAATAAATAAATAAATAAATAAATAAATAAAATTTTACTTGACATAATAAAACCATATTTCCAAAAACTTTTCTTCGTCTTTGAATTTTGGTTTCTTTTAAAATACAAGAGGCAACCCAAATAGAAATTCTATTTGTGTGACTAATTAATTTTGTTAAATTAGGAGATCGAACATCTGCATCTTTTTTACTCCATGCTTGTCCTGCTAATTCATACAACTAATTTAGTTTTTGAAAATTTGTTATTTTTTTTACCTTCAGCATTAAGAAAAAAAAGAAGAAAAAATAAAAATAAAAATAAAAACAATACACGAATAGCTTTAAAAAGGTCAGCATCAATCAAAGTTAATTGCTTTGCAACTTCACGAGGATCAAAATAATGCAAAGTATCAAGAAGTGGTGCCTAATTGATATATAAACAGATTTCAAAAAAGGAAGAAAATAAGAAAATAAAATAAAAAAATAAAAAATAAAATAAAAAAAAGATTGACTTACATCTTCATACGGTGAAGTAATATCATATTTCATTTTTCCTTCAGCAACTTGTTTGTGATATAAGAATCTTTCTCCTGAAATCTATAAAATAAAGTTCAAGAAAATTCAAAGAAAAAATTAAAAAAAAAATACATAGAGAGTTAAACATTGACGTAAATTTTGAGATAAATATTCACTTTCTTTTTGAACTACTTCATTAATAAATTGTGTACAATCTTCAATTAGTTTTGGTTTATGTGCTAAATCTTGATCATAACGTGAAACTATCCATTTTTTCCTTTTATATTTATTTATTTTCTTGTTTGTTCTTTCAAAAAAAAAAAAGAAGAAGAAGAGAAAGAGATTACAAAACGTTGCAAACTCTCATTTGAACAGGATGTTTAAGGTCTAAGTCATAATTCTTTTGAGATGCAATTCCTTCTGGACAAGGAGGAACATCATATCTAATTAATTAATCAATTAATCAATTTTTATTCTTTTAAGTTCTAAATTCATCAATATGAATCAACCTTTCAATTAACTTTGATACAAATCCTTCGGGTTCAGTAAATGTTTGGAGAGTCATCATAAATGTTCTGAAAAAATCAGATCCTTCAAAAAAAAGTATTAAAGTTTTTTTTTTAAAATCATAAAAAGAAAAAAGAAGAAAAAATAAACCTGCTAGGGCGTCATCAGCATTATCCAAAGGTGAAGTTAAATGAAGAACAAGTTGATTAAATGATCCTAATTAAAAAATTGGTCAAGAAACTTCTTTTATTTTTATTTTTTTTTGTCAAGAAAGAAAATGAACCAGCTATAACAACCCATTTTGAATCTACTTTCTCAAAAACTAAAGATCCTTTTTCTTTCCAAATGTGCTTGAAAAAATAATTTTTGTTTTTGGTCAGTTTTCTGGACATATATGTATATATAGGGGAAAGAAAAGAATACTTCACTTGGACGTGCGCTTAAATATGCTGCAACTCCATAGTCAGTATTAGATGCTACATTTATAGGATTTTCCTGTTCCTCTTGTCCCTAATATTAATAATAAATGTTAAATTCAAAATTTAATATGTAAGAGATTGAAGTAGAAAACAAACTGGTTCAGAATTCTTTGGTGTTGATCCTAAGATTTTTTATTTTTTTATTTTTTCGTTTAAAAAAAAATAAAATAATAAAATAAAATCAAACTCTCCTGCTTAGCTTTGATAATTTCTGGTGTATCTTCTAAATCTTCCAACTTTTTTTCAATTTTTTGAACCTCTTGAAAAATAACTCCTTTCAGTCTTTTTCTTCTTTCTTGATTTCTTTTAAATCTTGCCTCTAAAAAAGATTGATTTTGTTGGTATTAATATTTAGAACAAAGAAAAAAGAAAAAAGAAAAATCCAAAACCAAATTTTTTCTTCTCTTCAAGTGATATTTGAAGCTCTTCATCACTTTCTTTTTGATCTTGTTGACCAAAATTAAGAATATTTCCCAATACATTTTTGTTTGACTAAATTAATTTATTTGTTTGGTTTGGTCTTTTTTGAGAAAAAAGTTCAAAAAAAAAAAAGAAGAAGAAGAAGAAGAAATAAAAATGGACAGGCAATGGACTTTCAGGTTCAATTTCATTTCCCCAAGGTGATTCCTCTTCAGCATAAGGAATGAAAGAGTTTGAAATCTCCATTAAATTTTCAATTGATTCACATGCACGAAGTAATTTGGCTTCTCGTTCTTCTCCAAGTCCTTTAGAAAAAAAAAAAGAAAGAAATTGAAAAAAATAAAGAAAAAACGAAATTGAATATATTAATTAAACCATTTTTTGTAATATCTTGAGCAGCTTTTAGAAGTTTTGAATTTGCAAGCTCAGCAGTTGTTTTAATTTCTTCATCGATTTGTCTTAATAATTCTTTGTTTTCTTTTGCTTTTTTTTCAATATCTTCAGCAAATCCTTCAAGTTCTTTTTGAGCTCCTTGAGAAACTTCTTTTAAAGTTTCTGGCTATATTAATTTTAAAGGATGTAAGTCGTCCTTTTTAAAATTCAATCAATTCAAACCTCAGAAGTCTTTTGAAAAAATTCTTCATTAAAAATTGGATTGTTATTTGTCATTTTTTGATGAAAAAGATTCGTTTTTTGATCTCCAAAAAGAAAACGTGAATTTTTTTGGTTCACTAAACGAATTGATTTTTGAATAATTTTTCTCATCCTATATGATCAATAGTATTCAATTAACTTGTGATAAATTTAGATTGAAAGAAACGTGAAAAGAGAGAGAGAAAAAAAAGAAGAAAGATACTCTTTCTTTTTATCAATAGTATCTTGTTCATTTACTAATTCCAATTCTTTCTTTCCTTTTGAAAATTCTACATTACAAAAAAGAATTGAAAATGAAATAAAAGAATTAATTAATACTAAATAAATGGAAATAAAAATGCAAACCATCTTTGATTTGGGCTGAAACTTTTAATTGATTTTCGGCTTCCTCTTCCAATACCTGCTTGGAAGATTTTGGGAGATCTAAAATTGCTGGTCCAGCTCTTTCGACAACTTTTTCTAAATCTAAGTTTGCTTCTGTATTAGAAAGAGCAAAGTAAATTTCTTGGAGTGCAATACCTAATTTTGAAAATATGACATTGAAATTTGAAAAAAGAGAAGAAGAAAAAAGAAGAAGAAGAAAAAAAGAAAAAAGAAAAAAAAAGAAAAAAAAAGAAACTAATTTGATCAGAATCTTCTGCAAGTTTTCGAAGTGCAGGAGATGGTTCAATTCCAGTTTGTTTTTGATGAAGTTGAAGACGATTATTTGCACCTCGACTTTGAATTAATTCTAATTCACTATCAAAGACTTCTTTTCGAATTATTCCATAAGTTTGAATCTAATTTAATTATTTTGAAGTTAAAACCAAAATATGATAAATAGAAAAATTCAAAAAAAAAAAAAAAAATGAGAGTTATCACATTATCAATTTCCTCTAAAAATTGTTGGTAATAATCATGTCTTTCAATACTCGCTCTTTCTTCTTGTACCATGGATGATATTTCAAGAATAATTGATTCAAGTTCTTGAATTCCTTTCTCTAAATTTAAATGGGTACTTGAAATCTCTTCTTCATTTCTTGCTGTTAGAAAAGCATTTATTCTTCCTGCTAATGACTCATTTAAATCATTTAAAAGTCCAAAATATTCTTGAAGTGATTTTGATAATGCTTGAGGGGTGGTTGATTGAATTGACATACTACTACAACTTTCTGCTAATCTTGCAAAAATTAAAGTTCCTAACTCAAAAGTTTCAATTAATTTTGCTCTTGAGGAAACCGCATCTTTACATAATGATAAACTTCTAATCGCTAAAGTTACATCTGTTTCTACAATTTGTACATATCCCATTCTTGCTATATCATGAGCTTCACAACTTATTTTTATTTATTTTTTAAATGTATTTTATTTATTTAATTTTTAATTGATTTTTTTTTTTGAAAATACCATGATTCACAAAGTCTCTTTACTCCTTTAACAACACTTTGATAAAATGGTTCAGTATTTAGTCTTGCTGGATCACAACTTGCTTCAAAATCTCGATAATCTCCTTCAATTGCCATAATAGATTCTATCATTCTCTGTTTTACATCCATATAAACTTGTTTAGTATTCTCTACAGTGAATTGACACCATTTTATTTTTGAATCAACAATCCTAGATTTCGTTTCAATTTATTTTATGCAATAAAGTTTGAAATAAGAATTATTTACCTTTTTGTATTATCCAAAAGATTTTTCTTTAACATCCCACTCAAAATGTTTCTTTTTTGGAGAGAGATTGCTCTTGCACAAACAGTAACAAAGTTCGTTACAAACTTTGGCTGTTCTATTCCTTGGTCCATTTTTCACAACCTACAGTTATTAGAAAAAAGAAAAAGAAAAATATGTTTCAAATTCTAAAACATAAGTCACAACAAAACAACTAGATTTAAAACATTCAACAAAATGATGAATCAAATAGATTTTTTCATTTCAATTCCTATTCGAACTTTCATTTTCTCTTTTCTCTTTTTTAGTTTACATTATTAAAAAAATTGTTTGTAACCTTTTTGTTTTTTATTCAACTGAATCCTGAAAAACAGTCAATTAATTTTTCATTAATTCAAAAACTTTAATGATTCATTAATTCTCACAAAAAACATGAACTTGAAATCAATTATATTTTGAAGGAATGGTGATTTATTCTTTAAATTCAATCACAAGAATTCAATAATGAATGAATGTTCAATAAATAAGCAAATGGGACTCTTGAAACAAAAAACAAAAACAGAAAAAGGAAAGTAAGGTTTCAAAAAAAACCGCCATTTTTTAATTTTTTTTTTTAGAAAACAAACATGGCAATTTTCTTTTTCACTTTTTTTTTTTTTCACCCAGAACTCAGTGAAAAGTCGTCTCCCAAGATATCAAAACAACCTAAATTTCTTCTTCGTCATAACCTAAATTCCCTCTGGTAACAAGTTCAAGCAAATGGAGGAACAACAACAACAACAACTTCTTGATGCTTGTAAAGATGGAAAAGTTGATGAAGTCAAACAATTGCTAATTAATCCATATGTTGACCTGAATTGCCAGGATAAAGAGAATGACGACCAAACACCTTTGGATTTCGCTTGTAGAAATGGACATATTGAAGTTGTGAAATTATTATTAAATGATGAAAGAGTTGATATCAATAAACCAAATAATGACGGGTGGACACCTTTTTGGATTGCTTGTTCAAATGGACATGTTGAAATTGTGAAGTTATTATTAAATTATGAAAGAGTTGATATTAATAAAGTAGATAATGATAGTTGGACACCTTTTTCTGTTGCTTGTTGGAATGGACATATTGAAATTGTGAAGATATTATTAAATGATGAAAGAGTTGATATCAATAAAGCAAATAAAGATGGCGCAACACCTTTTTTGATTGGTTGTTATAAAGGATATATTGAAATTGTGAAATTATTATTAAATAATCAAAGAGTTGATATTAATAAAGCAAGAGATGATGGTTGGACACCTTTTTATATTGCTTGTGAAGAAGGGCGTATTGAAATTGTGAAAATATTATTAAATTATGAAAGGGTTGATATCAATAAATCAATGGATAATGGCGCAACACCTTTTTTGATTGCATGCTTGAAAGGAAATATTGAAATTGTGAAATTATTAATAAATAATCAAAGAGTTGATATTAATGAAGCAAAAAATGAAGGTGTAGCACTTTTGCTTTCTGCTTGTTTACAAGGACATATTGAAATTGTGAAATTGTTATTAAATGATCAAAGAATTGATATCAATAAAGGAGATGATGATGGCGTAACACCTTTTTATATTGCTTGCATGAAAGGACATATTGAAATTGTGAAATTATTATTAAATGAGGAAAGGATTGATATCAGTCAAGCAACAAATGATGATTTTACACCCTTTTTGGTTGCATGTTATTATGGACATATTGAAATTGTACAATCATTATTAAATGATGAAAGAGTTGATACCAATAAAGCAGATAAAGATGGTACAACACCTTTTTATGCTGTTTGTCAACAAGGACATATCGATATTGTGAAGTTGTTGTTAAATGATAAAAGAGTTGATATCAATAAAGCAGAAAAACATGGTGCAACACCTTTTTATATTGCTTGTGAAAAAGGACACATTGAAATTGTGAAGGTACTATTATATGATCAAAGAGTTAATATCAATCAAGCAGATAACTATGGCAAAACACCTTTTTATTTTGCTTGTGAAGAAGGACATGTTAAAATTGTACTTTTATTCTTGGAAACTTCCCGAGGTAATTTTTTATATAGCCTCAGAGATTCGACTAAAATAAAAATAACCAAAAGTAATGAAAAATATCAAATTGAATGAAAGTGGACAAGCTACACTCACAAAGGCACAAGGAATCTTTGAATGTTGACTTTTCATTTCTTTTTTCCTTTCTTTTTTCCTTTCTTTCCTTTCTTTCTTCTATCTTGTTCATAAAATTTAGAAAAATAATAGCAAATAAAACCCAAAGAAACCAGAGATTAATTAGTACATCAAAAATTCAAGAGATTACAAAAGAAGCAGGAGATTTTTCAACATTTCAAATCCATTTCCTTCCTTTTCAATATTTTGTAGAATTTGAAAAAATCCCAAAACATGAAGATTGTAAAGATAAATTGATTAGTTTTACATTTGAACAAATGAAAGAAACAACTGATAAACTTGTATTTATTTCTCATCGTTGGTTATCTCAAGATCATCCTGATCCTAATTCTCTTCAACTTAATACAATCAAAGATTCTTTTAAATCAGTTTGGATTTTATTTATTTTATTCTTTATTTTCTTTGGCGGCAATGAAATTAACTTATTTTTTTTCAAAAAAAATTGATATAGGACCCAATTCAACATCGAATTCTAATTTGGTATGATTATTTTTCAATGCCACAACATTTTGATGAAGATTCCAAAGAAAAAAGGTTTTTTCTTTTTTGTATCTGTTCATTTTGTTTATCAATATTGATTCAAATAAAATAAATAAAATAGAGTAGCAACAATATATAGATTGAATCAAATAGTTACATTTTCAGATTCATTTTTAGTTTTACCAACAGATGATTATTTTCATAGATGTTGGTGTTTTTATGAATGGTCAGCAGCTGTTTTTACTGGTCAACAAATTCAATTTTATCCAAACAAATTCCAAAGTTCAGAAGAATCATTATCATTTCTTTCTGAATTGAT
>ERZ778024.3122-NODE-3122-length-12586-cov-6.648552_pt1 | contig 12586 bp, 17 predicted proteins | sample MGYA00375754_ERZ778024 | MGnify/ENA primary metagenome ERZ778024 (study PRJEB29350, sample SAMN05389827) | bioreactor metagenome | isolation source: Thiocyanate bioreactor | place: South Africa: University of Cape Town | collected 2014-02-18 ... | reverse complement strand
TCACTTTGAAGAGGTCAAAAAAAAAAAAAAGATCCAAATTACAAATTTAATGACAACATCGAGGAAACTCGAATAGAGTTTGAAAAGATAGTAAAAAATGGTAATTTTCCTAACTTTACATTTCTCATTATTTCCTTTATTCTTTGTTGTTTATTACTATTTTTTTGGATAAATAATAATAACATAGCACGCGAAAACCCAAATTCAAAGCACTCATACTTGATCCTTGCATTGGCTCAATTTTCTGAGGATCTTGACAAAAATTTTACCAAGGTAAAGTGCTCTCCTCCTTTTTTTAAAAAAAACTGAGCTTCATCCAATTTCTTTAACTTCTTTAATTTCTTTTTCTTTTTGGTTTGTAGTTAAAAAACTCGCTCAGAGAGCTCAATTTTAGGAACCGATACACTGAGGTTAATCCAGGTGAAAACTTGGAATTTTAATGATAATAATAAATAAATAAAAATGATAAAATCATCTTTCAGTCTATCAATTAATCTATTATTTAATCTATTATTTCTTTTTTTCTTTTTGTTTTTCTTTTCGATTTTGAGTATTTCCTTCCTTTGGGGTTTCTTTCTTTTCTACTTCTTGAACTAATTGGTTAACTACAAATTGGTAAAGATTTTCATTAAGCTGTTTGAGTTTCTGGTTGTGAACTTCCATTTTTTCAAAATCTAAATTGCTTGATTGTGCTTGAGATTCATTTCGGTAGGAGATTGGAGAACTTCTTTCCTATTTTTTTCCAATCATTTACATTTTTGTAAGGAAAAAAAAAAATTGAATGAATTAGTTCAAACCTTTTCTATGCTTTTATCTAAGTTAAAACCCTTTTTTTTAAAAAAGAAGAAAAAGAAAAGAATTAATTGATGATCAAAAAACAAAAATGAAGTATCATAGCAAATAAAAAAAATAAATATGCTTACTTTCCATTTTTTAGAAGGATGAAGTTCTATAATATCTTGTTCTAATTCTTGACTAGAATCATTTGTTCTAGAAAATCTTTTAAATTGAGAAAATAATGGGAGTTTTGGTTGTTCTGTTGAAAAGAAATCGACTGGAGGTTTTAATATCACTTTAACTCCTAATACAGGACCTTTTTTTGTTGTTGTTGTTGAAAGAGAGGTTTCAAAAATTAAAAATCAATAAAAGAGTTACCTTTATGTTGTGAATAAGTTTTTAACATTTGATGATGATAAATATCCCAGACTATCAATGTACAATCTTCTGAGCCAGAAACAAGCCTTGTTCCATCATAAGAAACAGATAAACTTGTTATTGATTGACTAAGAATTTTTTTTTTTTAGAAAATTGAGGATGACAATATTAGTGAAAATAAATATTAATAAAAATAAAATGAAGCAAATATTAGAAATAAAAATAAAAATATAACTGGAAAATAAAGAATTTACCTATGACCTCTAAGTAAATTTGAATTAGCTCGATCAATTACAGTATTAGATTCAAGAGATGAATAACCAACAGTGGTAGAATGTTTATAAAGATCAACATAATAAATATCTCCATTTCTACCTCCAGCAAAAATTCTATATTCACATGGATCAATTGCAACACAAGTAATTGAAACTGGAAATACAATTGTTCCTACAATACTACCAGTTCCTAAATCCCAAATCTTTTTTTTGTTGTTTTTTTTAAAAAAAAATCAATTTACAAATATGAATAAAGAATGAATAAAAGAAAGAAAGAAAAAAAGAAAGGAAAGAAAGAAAGAAAAAGAAAAAAGAAAATAACTTTGCATGTACAATCAAGAGATGAAGAAATAATTCTTGAATTTGTTCCTCCATATCCAACTATAATATCAGTAATAGGTAAAGCATGTTCTGAAAAAGAATATAAAGCGTCAATGATTCCAGTATTTTTACTATCAAGTAAATTTCCAATTTCCCAAACATTAATTGTTGCATCCTCTCCTCCTGAAATGACAAGTGAATCATCATCAGAGAATTGAAGTACATTTATTTTTCCATAATGTGCATCAAATACTTTTAATAAATCTCCAGTTGAAGTCTTTTTTTTTTTTTGATTTTGTTAGAAAAAAAAAAATCAAATCAAATCCAAAGAATGGAATTGAAATCTAAACCTCCCAAATATACAACTTTCCATTTTGTGATCCTCCAACACAAAAATGACCTTTATTTGAAACTACAAATGGAGTAAGTTTTTCTGCACATGCAAATCTTAAATATGGTTGTTCCTATTCAAACATCAAAATCAGAAAAAAAAAAAAAAAAAAAAAAAAAAAAAAATGAATCCAAATTCCAAAAAAAAAGAAAGTGAAATAAACCTTTTGCCAGATCCAAACATGAACAGCAGGTTTATCATTTTGAATTGCTAACAAAAATGAATTTTTCAATATTTGTAAACCATTCTTAACCCCATTATTATTCTTATAAGAGGTGAGAAGTGTTGCGGTGTTGAGATCCCATGCGTGAATTGCTTCTCCTTCAAACGAAATCACCAACTCCGCCATTTTTTTTTATTATTTCTTACTCCACGTACGAAAAATATTAATGAATAACACAGATCATCTCCAATAACAGATTCAAAAATTAATATTTTGCATCTCCAATTTTGTAAATAATAGATAATGTGAATATAGAGAAAATATAATAATAGAAGAGAAAGTAGAATAGAATAGAATAAATTCAATACTTTATATAATAGTTCTTTACAATCTAACAAATTGTTAGTTTTTAGGTTGAACTGATTGATAGAGTTGAACAATTTCATCATAAATTTTTTCAGCTTTGGCTCGAAATTTCAAATCCAATTGAAAAATGACATTAGAAGCAGTTTGATGACCAGAACAGATTTTTAACTTTGAAAATTTTTCCATCATTTTTACAACTTGAGGTTCAATTTCCTTTGGAATTTCATCAGGATCTATTTCAATTCTAAATGCTGAGCTTGATAATTGACTGTAAATCACAATTCCATACCAATTTTGGAGTTCGACCTGTTCAAATTTTGACTTTCTCTTAGATTTCTTTGAAATGAGTTCTTGTTCCTCGTCAAAATCTTGGCTTGAATGTGTAGAAGTGATACTAGGGGGTCTAGAAGTTGTTGAGACTTTAATTCTCATTCCCTCTTCAAGATCTTCAAAATTATCTAATAACAAATAGAGGTCATGAGCTGCATCAAAATATTCGAGAGTGATTGATTTAGAGGTTTGAAGTTTTGTTGTAATTGCTTCCTTGAGATCATTAAGATTAGTTACTCGATTTAATTTAAGCTTCATAAAATGTCCACCAAATTCCAAGATGAAAGTATGGTGATTTTGATCATCTTTAATTTTTTTTTTTTTGAAAGTTGAAATAGAATAATAATAAAGGTTTGAAAAATAATGATTGCAATGTTTTTACCTTTTATTCCAGTTAAATTCACATTTTGATCAATTCTATAACTTCTTCTCTCGTTTTTAATGCTCTTTAATTGTTCAGCTATAATAATTATTTTAATTCCATGAAAATTTGAAATTTGAAAGAAAAATAATGATTTTTTTAAAAAAATAGATAATAACAAAAAAATAAAAAGAAAAAAATAAAAAATAAAAATAAAAAATAAAAAATAAAAGTAATAAAAAAATAAAAAAATAAAATATAAAAATATAAAAATATAAATAAAAAAAAAATGAAAAATGAAAAAAAGAAAAAAAAAATTTTACTATCCAATCCAAGTTGTTCTCTCAATTTAGCTCTTGTTTCATTTGGATCCTTTTCAAAAGCTTCCAATAGTTCAACAATATTAGCACTTCTAACTCTTCCTTTTGCTGCTTTTTCTCTAGCCAAATCAAAAACAGTTTTTCCATTATTTGCTTTTATATCCAACTTTATTTCCCTTCCACTAGCTAAAAACAATTGAACAATCTCAAGGTGACCATAAGAACAAGCATTCATCAAAGGAGTAAACCCATCATAATTATCTGCACTATCGATCTCCAAATTACTATAACGTAACAACAACTTCACGACATCAAACTTCCCACTTTGACAAGCCCAATACAAAGGAGTACAATTATACTTATTTGCTAAATTAATATCTGCTCTGTCATTATTTAATAGCACTTTAACAACTTCAATATGACCATTAAAACATGCATAAATCAAAGGTGTCTCGTTATAATTCTTCTCATCTTTAGCATCAGCATTTAAATAAGGGTTTTGAAGAAACTCTATGACTTTCTCTAATTTTCCTTTTCGACAAGCTGCTAAAAACTTCTTTTCTACTTTCTCCATCTTCTCTGTCTTCTCCATTGTTACTGTTGTTCCTTTCTTCTTTCTTCTCCCTTCAAAATGTTTTTGAGTTGATCTCTCTTTGGCTTCAAAAAGTTCTTTTTTTATTTAATGATGTTATTATAAGGGTTGTTCGTATATATTTGAATGGTAATTTGGACAAGTGAAAGAGATCCTTAATTAGTGAATGAATTATTTGTTATTTGGTTAAATGACCTTAATTTATTTAATTTCACTGTTTTACTTTCTTTTCTTCCCAACTTTCAAGGAATTTTCAGTCAAAAAAGAAAAAAGAAAAAATTTCAAAACATAGAAATTTTTGAAACAAATTTTTCTTTAAAAAAAAAAAAGAGTTCAGAAATCTGTTATTATTATTATTTGAAGTTGTTGTTAAAAATGAAGGAGTTATTCGAATCAAGTTGTTGTAGTTTGTTGAAATCATGAAAATTTAATAAAAAGGAAAAGGACAAAGTGGAGTCTTCAATCAAATGAAAAGGGAAAAGGGAAGATGACAAAATCCTTTTGATTTCCTCTTTTGAACACAACCACAACAAATCATAACAACTCAATGGAAAGAATTCATTCAAACAACATCTTCAATAATCTTTTTTTTCAATAAATCTCATTATCATTATTTTCTTTAGTTCTTTTCATTTAGAATTGAAGTTTAGAATTATAATAAAGGTTTGAAAGAAATAAGAAATACTGTTTTTTTTTTGAAGGAAAAGAATGAAAAGATGAAGCAAGGTGATTTTTTTTTTTTCAAGGCGATTTTTTTCATTGACCTTTGTTCGATCGACCCAGAACCTTTTGATTTGATTGACTTTTGAAACCAAATAAATAAAAAGTTAAAGAAACAATTTTATTTTTAATCATTAAAACTCTTTTATTCTTCATCTTTAAAACCACAATCTAAACTCAATAAATGTTAGAAAGTTTTTCGAAATTAAAAAAAAAAAAAATTAGAATCAATCAAATAAAAATATAACAAAACGAATCTGAGATTTATCGAGATTCATTTGATTTTTTTTCTTTCAATCAACCAAAAAAAAAGGAAAAATCATTTCCAAAGAACCACCAACTTATTTATTCCCTTCTTTAAATTTTTTGGTGAGGAAAAAAAAAAAACTCGAGGGGAAAAACCTTTCTCAAACCAAAAACTCTTTTAAATCAAACACTTCATCAACACCATCGCTTAATTATCATCTCCATATAATCAAATAATACCTTTATATTCAAATTCTTCAACTCTTCAGCTTCATCCTCGATAGTTTGTTTTATTCTTCCTTTTTTCAATTTTTTGTTTTTTTAACAAAACAAAAAAAAAATTAATAAAATTAATAAAATTAATAGGGAAGCCCTTTGACTTTTTTTTTTTAATATTTAAAAGCATTTGAATAGTTTAATAATAAGAATAATATCAAAAGAAAGAAAGTGAAAAAAGTGGAATAGTAAGGAAAAGTTAATCAGAATGGAGATGAATATTAGACTATATCCTAATGGGACACCTATATCTTCGTCCCCAGGAGTTGCAATAAAGATCAGTACAAATTCAACAACGGAGGAAATGATTTCACAATGTGTTGCTGCACTTCAAGAAGTTTCAGATTTTGAAGATACACCAACAGTTAGATTGTTTACAGAAACAGGAGTTGAGATTACTGAGATCTCATTTTTACCTGTAGCATCAAATGGAATATTGGTTGTTTCAGAAGGAGAGGATTTTCTTACCCCAGAACAAGCTAATCATAAGGAAAAGAAAGAGAAAAAGAAAGGATTTTTTGGACATTTTAGAAAGAAATCAAAATCAAAACCTTCTGATAAAGTTCCAGAGACAGGTCATCAAAGTTCACCTAATTCTCCAACGACTCCAACATCTTCTAATTCTTCACAATCATATTCACAATCATCTTTGAATTCACCAAATTCTTCACATTCATTTCAAAGAACTTATTCAGAAGGAGCAATGAAAAATCCATTGGCTAATAATTCTAATAATGATTCAAAACCTCAAAATACAAAACCTGGAAATTTTAATGATTATATTCAACACCTTTATAAAATGGATCCTGCAAATTCAATTTGTTTTGATTGTGGAGCTCAAAATCCTACTTGGGCAAGTGTTTCACATGGAACATATATTTGTATTCGTTGTTCTGGAGTTCATAGATCACTTGGTGTTCATATCAGTTTTGTTCAATCTTTAACCCTGGATACATGGAAACCAAATAACGTTGCTAAAATGCAAGTAGGAGGTAATAGGAGAGCTCATGACTACTTTCAACAACATGGTTTAATGTTATTTGCTGCTCCAAAAGATATTCCAGCAAAATATGCACCTCAAGGTGCTCAAGATTTTCGTGATATAATTCTTTCAGAATCTCAAAATATCACACCAGATGTAAATAACCCTCCTGGAACTTCAAATGAACCTCCTGAACTTAATAATATTATTAATGGTAAACAAAGACCTAAATCTTTAATTGAGAAACCTCCTTCAGATCCTCTTCCTAGAAGACCAGATCAAAAACCTGAGTTAGGTCCACTTCCACCTTTACCTCCACAATAAAAAGAAAAGTTTTGTTTTGTTTTGTTTTCAAAATAAAATGTTTAAAATAAAAAATCTAAAAAAAAAAAAATTTTTTTTTAGATTTGATTTTTTATAATTTCATTTTCTCATTTTAATTCTCCATTTGCTTTTCTTTCTTGAAGCCATTTCTTTGCATCTTGTTGATTTGCATTTGGATTTTCTAATTGCCATTCTGTTAATTCTTGAACAATTTCTCCAATCTTTGGTCCATGTTTAAGACCTAATTCACTTGCAAGTTCTTTTCCCTAAATAAAATAAAATAAAATAAAATATTATAAAAAATAAATTCAAAAATAAAAATAAATCAACAAAAAAAGAATGGATCAATAAATAGATCTTACATTAAATAAAGGTTTCACATCCCAACAATTATCAAGATTTAAAGTTTTGATTTTTTCCAAAAATGTTAAATATTTCTCCAAATTTAATTCATTTATCAAATTAACATTTTCAATTGAAGGTTTAAGAGTTTGAACTAAATCAAAAGCTGTATACAAAAAAAAACTAATTTTCCATAATTCAGATGTCTTTCGAAATAATAATCCAATATCCTTTCTTGAAGTATTTGGATTTGTAATTAATTCTTCCCATTTATCCATTGATTCTAAAATTGTTGAACAATTCTTTGCATCTTTTGTTGAAAGCTATTTTTTCAAAAAAAAAAAAAAAAAAAAATCAAATTTGGAAATATATATATATAGAAAAGAAATTACCTTAATACTTTCTAAAATAATATATTGAATTTGAGAACATAACTTTTGTTTTCTATCAAGGTATGTTAAATGACGAATTGGAACCAATGCAGATGAAAGGTATAAACTTTTGAGCTCTTCTTTTGAAAAAGGTTTAAAATCCAAAGAGTTACTTGTTAAAAGTCTATTTTTGTGTATGAATTTTTGATATTGGACAATAAATAATAATAAATAATTTTACTTGTTAATTATTGCTGATAAAATTACTGAATCTGATCCAAAATTTTTTGGAGGTTGACATTCATGTAATGAAAATACAATATCGTATAAATGAGTATGAAAAATATGAGAAATTGATATGTGTGCATTTTTATCTTGGAACATCTTTTCAAGTTCTTTTCCGATTCTTTCTTTGCTAACTTTATTTTGAATTCCTTTCTATTAATTTTAATTTTAATTTAATTTAATTATGAACATTCAAAATAAATAATAAAATAAAATAAAATAAAATCTCAACTCTGCTAGCTTCACTAGAAAGAGCAGTATAGGTCTCTTCTTCAATTTTAAAATCAAATCGACTAGCAAAACGAATTACTCGAAGACAACGAAGAGGATCATCTTGAAAAGTAATTGTTGGATCTAATGGTGTTCTAATAATTCCTAACTTTAAATCATTCATCCCCTATTTTTTTTTTAAAAAAAAGACAAAAATGAATTAAAATAAAAGTTTTTTTTTTTAAAAAAATGAAAAAAATGAGATGAAACCTTGTTTGTGAAATCTTCAACTTGTTCTGTATTTACATTATAAAACATTGAATTAATTGTGATATCTCTTCTTAAAGCATCTTCTAAAGGAGTACCAAATTCCTAAAATTTGAAAATAATTTAAATTTGCTTTTTTTTTTTTAAAAAAAAAAAAAAAAATTCAACTATTTTTCCAGGGATTCTACTATCAGATTCATAGGTTTCAGATCTTAAATTTACTAAATCAATCCATTGATCAGAAATATGAATTGTTGCTGTTTCTAAATGTTTAGATTGTTCTGGATTCATTTTAATGACTCCAATTGAATGTGTTTTCAATCCTTTTGTTTGAAGATAAGCATTAATATGTTCAGCAAATTCTTTTCCAGTCATATCATCAAGTGCAATATCAATATCATCTGAAAACTTTCCAAGAAGCTAAAATCCATCACAATTAATTTTATTAAATTAAAATCAATAAGAAGGAAGAAAGAAAAGAAAAGAGTTGTTTTCTCAATAATCATAAGAATCATAATAAAATTACTTTATCTCTCACCCATCCTCCTGCAATTCTCATTGTTGACTTAAGATTTCTCTCTTGAACAACATTTCTTAAAAGTTGGCAAAGTTCTCTTTCATTTTCTGTTAAAACAATTGCCATTTTGGTCCTCTTCTCTTCACTTCCAAGATTTTGAGAAGATAGGTTTCTTTTCATCAACGTTAATGAATGAAACCTGGGGACTTGTTTCAAAACTAAAAGTCTTCTCAAATCTATCCATTTTTTAAAAATTAAAAAAAAAAGATTCATTGTTAAAGAATACTTACACAGCTTTAGTTTCTTCCTTGTCTTTTTCGCCAAAGAATATCTACAATATTATAAAAACAAATCAGTTATCAAATTATAAAAAAATCTAATTTGGTACGAAAATCTCAAAAGCTTTAAAAGCAAGCAATCAACATTTTTTTCATGTTAACATTTTTTTTCATGATTTTTAAGTTTTTTTTTGACTTTTAAGTTCTAGATTCAATTTTGTCATTATAACGATGATTTTTTATGATTCTTATCCTTATTCTTGTTCTTGAAAGAGTTGAATTGGATCTCTTGAGTCTATATATATTGAACAAATAAGTATATCAAAGAGATGGCGCAATTTGAAATCAGCATTTTTTTTTTTTTTTGTGAAGAGTCGCCATTTTTTTTTTTTTTCAAACTTTTTTTTTTCTTCAAAACTTTTTTGCCAAATCATTTCTGGAGCACTTTTCGTTCCTTTCCTTTCCTTTAGGAATCCTTTAGTTCGCTAGGCTCAGCAAATTTTTCTTGAAACACCCATCCTAGCATTGATGGATTTTTTCTTGAAATTGAATAGTTAATTAATTGGATCATCCCTGAAAATCCGAATCGTTTAAATAATTGGCCAAGAGTGTACTGACTCACTATCTGTTTTTTGCCATCAACAAGTGGACTGAGGTGGTTTATGGCCAACATGGATCCATCTCCCTCTAATCCTTCTAATACTTTTGAAACTGCTGATGCGGCGTTGATGTTATCTTTTAGATTTTTTTTCACAGCTTCCAGTGTCATATAAAACATATAGCAAACAGAATGTCCGGCAAAATAAAATTTCGCTTCAATTTTTTTCCCTTCAAAATCTTTACCTTTGCTTCTCTCGTCAGTTTTTTTCGCCAAACCTTTGAGGATCGCTTTCACTTTCCTTTTTTTTTTTTTTAGTTAGGCTCAGCAATTTGGAGAGAAACAATTAGGTTTGCTTTTTGCCGTTGATTAGGCTGCTTATATGGTCATCCCCGAAAATCCAAATCTTTTAAACACTTGCTCCAGGATATCGGCTCACTATCTGTTTTTTGCCATCAACAAGTGCTGCGGTGGTTTATGGCCAACATCGATCCATCTCCCTCGAGGTATTTTTATAACACTTTTCAAAAACTTATTTTCTAATATACCCAACAAAAAATTAGGTTTTCGTTTTTGACCTGGATCAGATGAGCACCCTTTCTCTTCAATATCTTTATCTTTACTTTCACTCTTGTCAGTTTCTCCTCTTTTGCCAAACCTTGGAGGATCGCTTTCACTTTTCATTTTTTTTTTTTTTTTTTGCAATTGACTCCCTTCTTTTATTGCAAATCAGCCCTTCTTTTATTGCTTGGATGTTTCATGTTGAGAAATTTAATACATTGGTTCTTTTCAACTTTTCAATGGAAACCCTCGGCTCCAGTGGTCAATTCAGGCCTGTCCCATATTTTCTGCCCCATAAAATTGTGAGTGTTTATGTTCAAAATATTAATAAATTTCTTCTGTAAGCCAAATTTTTTTTTTTTTTTGTAATTTATTCATCTCTCCGACTCCTTGGAATAAATTTATGTTCTTTGTTTGCATTTTTCTTTCTTCTTTTCTCCATGTAAGTGTCCAATCTTCCTTTCTTTTTAAGTTCTTCATATTTCTTTACAAGTTCAAGTTTCTTTTCATCAGCTAAAGTTTTATTATTTATTTTAGATTAAAGAAAAGAAGAAAGGAAAATAAATAAATTTTACATTTTTTTAGATAGAATGGGTTTTTTCCTTTTTTTACAAGTTCTCTTTCATTCTTCAATCTTTCTGATTTAATTTTCTTCTTTTCCATTGTCTTTTTAACTACACTATCTTGATGGCTCTATTGAAATTATTTTCAAAGAAAAAGAATTTAATTTTTCAAAGTTTTGAAAAAAAAAAAAAAAAAATTAAATACAAGTTTTGATAATTGATTTGCCATTTCTGATTTTCTTTCAGCATTTTTTTCTTTCTTTAAACCTTCTTTTAGAGTTTGAATTTCTTTTTCTCTATATTCATTTAAAAAAGAGTATGATTTTTCAAATAAATCTTCATTAAAGTGTCCATGTAATCCACTAAAACGAGGATCTCTACTTTTCTATTTTATTTTTTATTTTTTGTTATTCAATAATGCTAAAAGAAATTAATTTGTGAGGGAGAGAGAAATTACATTAGCTGTCCCTTCCATAACTTGTCTCAAAATTTTAACCCTTCTCTTTGATGAAACTTCAACAGGTCTTAATTGATTTTATTTATTTTTTGATTTTTGATTTAGTTTTGAAATTCATAATTTTCATTGAAAATTACCTATTTTTTCCTTTTGGAGCTTGTTCTTGAGGTGTTGCTGATTTTAAACTTCTAACTGCTTTTACTCCAACTTGTTTTTTAAATTTGGCTAATTGATCAAAAGGAATCTCTGCAAGTTCTAATTTTTATTCATCATTATTATAGATCTATTAGAATACATATCTCTTTTGTTTCAGAAAAAAAAAAGAATTATTACCATCTTTTAAAGCTGACTATTGGTCCAGAGATTAAAGATTTAAAAGAAATAAATAAATGAATGATTAGTATTATAATTACAAATGAATAAGAATGGTAAAAGAAGAGAATTACCAAACGTGCATCATCATCATCTTCACTTTCTTCTTCTTCTTCACTGCCTTCGCTCTCACTTCCACTTTGATCCTCTTCTTCCTCACTTTCACCTACTTCATACTCACTAACTTCCTCCTCATCTTCTTCATCTTTATATCGTTCTACCCTTTGTTTCATAATTGTATTAAGTTTCTGTTTGTTGTTGAAACACTTTGAAGTTCGTTTGACAAAATTTTTTCAAAAACATAAAAGGGAACAAATTTACTTTAATTTATTATAAACTTGTTCTGTTTTTTGATTTGAGAAAAGAAAAGAAAACCATGCGTTAATTGCTTTTCGATTCAATTCGCAACTTTATTAGAGAAATAAAAGAAAGTATGATTTATTTTTATTTTTATATTTATTTTTATGATTCTCAATAAGTGAATTTCTTTGCTCTTTATCCACATCTTGATTTTTTGGACTATTTTTATTCAAAAACATTTCTTGACTCCAAGTTCTTGAGAAGCAGTATCAGAAAATATATATGAGTTTGATTTAGCTTTGTGAATAAAAGATTGCAGTATTTCAGGATAAGGAAAAGTTTAGTGAGCTATGCAATGATGTTCGAACTTTCCAAAAATTTTTGCACAAGCTTTCCATTGGAAAGTGAAGGGAGGCAATTCCACTGGCCACCAACCAGGTTTAACAATTAAATGAGGAAGCTTGTCGACAATTTGTTAAACTTTAACTGAGGAAGCTTGTCAACTTATAAAGATTTATGAGTTTTATTGTTATCAACAAGTGATAATTTTTTTTCTTTTTTTTTTTCCTTCTTTTTTTTAAAAAAAAAAGAAAAAATTACAAATCAAATCCAGGAAAGATGCAAGAAGATCCCTTAGGCCAGG
>ERZ778024.3116-NODE-3116-length-12610-cov-5.452648_pt1:7500-12610 | contig 12610 bp, 13 predicted proteins | sample MGYA00375754_ERZ778024 | MGnify/ENA primary metagenome ERZ778024 (study PRJEB29350, sample SAMN05389827) | bioreactor metagenome | isolation source: Thiocyanate bioreactor | place: South Africa: University of Cape Town | collected 2014-02-18 ... | reverse complement strand
AAAAAAAAAAAAAAATATTAAAAAAAAAAAAAAAAAAAAAAAAAAAAAAAAAAAATTTTTTTTTTGAAAAAAAAAAAAAAAAAAAAAAAAATAGATATTTTCCAAACTTCTCAAATTTGACAGAAATAAAAGAAAATCATCAGAATCAGATAATGAAGAAATCAAATTTGATTCAGATTCAAGTTTTGCAATTCGTGCCGAGGAGATTTTCCAAAGGAACGATTTTAAATTTGGTTTCAATCAACCTGAAAGTGATGATGGCTTCCCAAATTCTGAAAATGATGACTATTCTTCAACTTCTTCAACTTTTTTGACAAGAAAAAAGAGGAATTCAAAACCAAAACCTAAAGGACAATTTGAAACAAAAAATGAAGAGAAAATAGAAAAAAACAAAGAAGATAATCCTTCCAATCAAAAACAAATTAAAACATCAGAAATTTTTGACTCGACTCTTCTTGAATTGAAAGGAGCTATTCAATCTTCAAAATTACTTGAAACTGAAACAGAAGGAGAATCTATTTTCTCGGATGACTTTGATTTAAATATTGATAAATTTTCTGTTGAAGATATTGATAATGAACAAATTAAAGCTTTAAGACTTGCACTCGATTCCATTACAAATACTCAAAATAGAGGTTTTTTCTTTTTCTTTTTTTTTTTTTTGCTGTTGTTGTTGGTGTTTGTTTGGTTGTTTCATTTTTTAACACTTTTTTTTTTTCTTCATTAAAGTTCAAAGCTCACAGGGGGATGAAATTGATCTCCTTCAATCTCATATTGAAGAACTTAGAAAGCTTTGGAAATTTGAAATTGTTGCAAATGCTCTTCTTAGAAAAGCAATAACTGAAATAAGAGTTAAAACTGGTCTTGAAATTGTTCAAAAAGTTTTTATTTTCATTATTTTATTTATATTTGAATTCTTCAAAAAAAAAAAAAAAAAAAAAGGTTTCAGGAATGGAGAAAGAAACTGGAGATTTATTGGAAAAAAATAAATTACTAGAAGATGTTATTCAAAAATATGAAGGAGTCATTGAAGAAAATGAACTTCGGATAACTGACCTTGAAGATCTTGAACGTTCAAATCTCGAAGAGAAAAATAATTTTATTGAAGAAATTTCTAATTTGAAGATTAAACTTAATATTTGTGAAACTCAGATGAAAGAATTCGTTGTTCTCAATAATTCTCTTGAATCTCAAGTTTCTTTTCTTGCTTTTCTTATTTTTCTTTCATTTCTTTCATTTCTTTCTTTTTCTTTTTCTTTTTCCCACTCAACTCTTCTAATCTTTTTTTTCTTCTTTTATCCCAGATCAATTTTTTAAAATCTGATAACGAACAATTACTCCAAGACAAATCAACACTTGAATCAAGTTTCCAAAATTTACAAAATTCTTACCCTCAAATTCAAACTGAAAGCCAAACTCTTTCTAGTGAAAATAGAACTCTAAAAAATCAATTGAACCAATTTATTATTGATATTCAAAAACTCAAAAATGAAAATTTAGTTTTGAATGATTCTATTTCTAGGATTCATAAAGAGAATAAACTATCCCTTGAAATGAAAATTCAAGTAACTTTCTTTTCTTTTTCTCCATTTTTTAAAAAAAAATTATTCAATAACTATTTTTTTTTTTTTTTTTCCATACAGATTGAAGACGATCTCTCAAATCAAATTGCCCAACTTCAAGAAAAACTCAAGATTTTGGAACTTGAAAATGATCAACTTAAGGATGATTATGAACAAATCTCGAATGATTATCAAACTTCTACAACCTCAATCAAAGAATATAACTCTAATATGATGAAACTTCTCCAAATTAATCAACCTTCTACGAACCGCTCAAACGCTGATGTAACAAATTTAAATAATACATAACAACCATTTAAATGCAAATTTAAATTAATATTTAAATTTAGATTATTCGAGGTTGGTATTATCAAATCGAAGTTCTTGTCAAAGAGATTGAAATCGTTAAGAATGAAAGATCAAATTTGAAGCATCAAGTTAGTGCACTCCTTGTTGATTTGGAACAAAAAGATAAAGAACTTCAACAAGAAAAAGAAGCACTTCTTGAAAAGACTTTTGAAATTGTTTTACAAGCAGAGAAAGAAGAACAATTAAATGAAGTAAGGAAGCAATTCATTTTTTTTATTTCATTTTTCATTTTTTTTTTTTTTTCCCTAAAAAGAGTACAATTACTTCCATCCTTGAGGAATCAGCAAATCGTCAAAAACAATCCAATGCTTTATTTGAAGAGTTAAAATCAACTATCAAGTTCGATTTTTTTTTTTTTTTTTTCGGTAAACAAAAAAAAAAATTATCATAAATTTATAGTTCTTTGGAAATAAACAATGATGAACTTTCAATCGAAATTAAAACCCTTAAAACATCTTTAAAGAAACTTGATGAAGAAAAAAAGGAATTAAGCAAAGAAAAAAATGAATTAGATTTCCAATTGGCTGAATTAACAAATGAAAACGAAGAAAATCTTCTAATTTATACTCAAAAAATAACTTCTCTTCAACAAGAAAAACAGTTCGAGATTTTTTTTTTTTCAAATAATTAAATCTCATTAATAATTACAATTAATAGAGTTTTAATGCTTCAACTTTCAAGTTTAACTGAAAAACACAACTTTGGACCACAAAAACAAGTCCAAAATGAAAATTTCAAATTATTAGAAGCAAAATATAGGTTTTTCTTTTTTTTTTTTCAAAAATCCCTAATTTTAATTCTTTTTTTGTTTTTTTCAAATTTCCAAAGTGAACTCCAAAATCAATTCCAATCTGAAAAACAAATGAATGAGCAATTAAATTTAGACAATCAAGAAAAACAAGCACAACTTTCCCTTTCTCAAGCAAAAATTTCAACTCTTGAAAAAGCGTTAAAAGCAGCCAGCCAATTTCAAGGTTTTTTTTTTTTTTTTTCCAACAAGAAAAGTAAACAATTTATAATGGAAAAAAAAAAAAAAAGAATCTGCACAAAAAAATGTTGATGCTCTTCAGGAAGAGAATCAAAGATTAATTCAAGAATTTAAAACTCGTCAACACGATAAATTAGAGGTCTTTTATTGAAAAAAAAAAAAAGAAATAACCGAAATTAAAATCTATAAATTATTCAGACTTTAGAAACTCTTATTGAACAAATGAAAGAGATGGAACAACAACTTTCAAGACTTGAATTACAAAATGCTCAATTATTAGGAGAAAGTAATAAACAAGCAATTGAAAAAGAAGAATTAATTCATCAAGTTAATGAAATGATTTATCAATTAAGGAGGTTTGAACTTTTCCTTTTTTTTTTTTTTTTTTCCCTCAAATATTAAAAAATTTCATAAATTAACTTAGTGAATTATTAATTGAGCTTCAACCAAATCTTGATAATGAAACAAATGAAGATTATTTTACTGAAAAAAGAGGAATTTTAGAGAAAGCTGGACGCCTTGTGAGATCTCTTTATAATGATGTAGGATTAGCTAAATTAAAAGAATTACATGAAGAAAGGTGACAATAATATTTTTATTTTATTTTATTTTATTTTATTTTATTTTATTTTAATTGTTGTTTCTGTATCTAATTTTTACATTTAGACTTTGTCAACTTGAAAATGAACTTAAATATCGAGTTGAGAAAATCGATCAAATTTCAAAACAAAAAAATATGTTCTTTGAAGAATTAAAACAATGTCGAACTGAGAAAGAGGATCTTATGAAAGTTAATTTGAAACTACTTTCAACTCAAGGAGAACTTGAGTTTAATATTCAATTATTGAATGATGAAATTTTGTCCCTTAAAAAATCTTTGGAAAAACTTAAAACTGAACATCAAGCTTCACAAGATAGTAACAGAGTAATTTCCTTTTTTTAAAAAAAAATTCATGCTTCAAAAATAACATTTTTTTTGAAAATAATAAAATAGTCAATGAAACTGAAAATTGAAAGTCAAGATAATGATGATTGGAAAGAACAATGTGAAAAAGAATTAAAATTTTTAAGGTTTTGATTTTATTTATTTTCACTCAAAATATCTAAATACAAATAATTATTAGGGAAGTTCGTGCAGATCTTGAAGCAAAAAATACAACTTTAACATTGTTAAAAGAAACTGCACATTCTGAATCACAAAAAGTTCTTCAAGAAAAATCTATTCTCCTATCCACCGCAAAAGAAAGAGATTTATTAATAGATTCTTTAAAGAAAGAAATTTCTGAACTCGAATCACAGTACCTTTTTTTTTTGCTTCTTTTCTTTTTTAATAAATCTCTCAAAAAAAAAATTCTGACTTTTTTTTTCAAAAAGGGTTTCACAACTCAAGATCGACAATCTAAAAGATGAAATTATTCAAAAATTGAAACAAGAGAATTTCCAAGCTCAACAAGAAACTTTTGAGGTTTTCATATTTTTTTTAATTAAAAAAAAAAATAAAATAAAAATCAATGAAAAAATTTTTAAATAGTTGACAACCCAAGTTCAATTACTAGAAACTGAACTTGAAAAATTAAAAAGAGATCATAGTTCTATTGTCAATCAAACAAGGGTTTCAAGTAATTTATCACAGTATGATTTTTTTTTAAAAAAAAAAAAATACTTTAAAAAAAATAAAATAAAATAAAAATAAATAAAATAATCAAATAATAATAGGCAAGAAACTCGAAAATTAACTCGGGAAGTTCAAATATTAAAGAACAAATATTATAGAGAAGCTGGATTTAGAGTTGATTTAATATATCAAAAGAAATATTTAATCCTCCTACTTGATAATTACAATATCAATACAAAGACATTCAAGGCGCTAAAGAAGTACGAGTCTCCATTATCAAAGTTCAAAAAAGCTGTCTGGGTCGTAGTTGCAATCTTTAAAATGAAACATTTCAATAAAATTTGGAGATCATTAAAATCGAAATCAATGAGAGATAAGGATTCAAAAACGATCAAGAATGGAAGTAGCTCGTAAAAAAGACAGCTAATTTTGATTTCTAGTTTTTGTCAAATTTTGAAAAATAAAATAATAAATTAATTTAAATGAAAAAAATAAAAAACTATTGATAATTTGAATTTTCTTCTCCTCTTCACTTTTCTTCTCTCCTATTCTCCATTATTTTTTTGAAGGGTATAT
>ERZ778024.3116-NODE-3116-length-12610-cov-5.452648_pt1:0-5000 | contig 12610 bp, 13 predicted proteins | sample MGYA00375754_ERZ778024 | MGnify/ENA primary metagenome ERZ778024 (study PRJEB29350, sample SAMN05389827) | bioreactor metagenome | isolation source: Thiocyanate bioreactor | place: South Africa: University of Cape Town | collected 2014-02-18 ... | reverse complement strand
CCTTGTCTTCACAAAATAAAACTGAATCTGTGACTGTAGTAGTAGTAAGCCATCGCAGACAAACCCAAAAGATACGCTTTCTCTCTCCTCTTTCCCTTTCCTTTCGTCTCGTTTTCTCCCGTTTCACCCTACATAATTCTTCTTTTCTAACTATTTCAATAAAATAAATAAAAAAATTAATAATTCAACAACAAAAATTATAAAAGAAATTATAAACCTTTCTAGTTTTTTTAAAAAAAAAATGATTCAATTGAAGTTGAAACAAAAAGGTGTTTTATTGTGTTTCATCCTGTTGGGGTTCGCATCTTGACTGATTGCTGCGACAATTAATTATAATGCTTGGAAATCAAAAAATTTTTCGAACAAAGAAAAAAAAAAAAAAAAAGTTGAGTGCGGAATGTCAGGCTCGAACTGACGACCTTCAGATTATGAGACTGACGCTCTACCGACTGAGCCAATCCCGCTTTACCTTCTTATTACTTCTCATTTTAACAATTTTCAACATGAACAAGAATCAAAAAAAAAAAAACCAAAATGAAATCAGTGAAATGCTCATCATTGAACTTTGGGAAATTGAAAGAGCGATATTAAAATTAAAAATCTAATCCGTTGGTGAAGAATCACTTCATGATTTCTCTTTTAAATTTGCTTAAGTTTGAAATTTGTGAACTTTGTTTCAAATGTAAAAAATGTCAAAAATGAATGGAAATTTATATATATTTTTTGTGTTCACAAAATTTTAACCTTCAAGTAATGAGGAGAGAAGGGATTGGAAAAGCTGATTAACAATGCCATCTGTAATTCCAAAAGCAAGACTAAGACCAACTCCTTGGAACAATGATTGCCATCCTTCATTTTCGAGGATATCTTTAAGAATATCATAAGAGGTGCTCAATGTTATTTTTCCTGGTGTCATCATCACTCTATTACCAAGAGTTTGAATTGGATAAGTACATGCCCCAGCGATTAGAGTTACCACATTAGCAAGAACAAACTTGACAAACATACTTTCTCCAAAAATTTCCAAAACAGTTGGTCTTAACATGGATTGTAAAGCAAAATAAATGGCACGATAAGCATAACTTTGAATAAGGTAAAGCTCATAACCTTTGTAAAGTCCAATGAGTCCACTTGATCTAATGATTTGAGAGAAAACATCACGAACACCTTTATAATGACGCTCTTTATTCAATGTGAGAACATCTGTTGTAAGACGAATTCTTGCATTTTGTAAAGGATAAAGAAATAGACTTCTAACTTGAGTATTCCTTAAATTTCGAGCAGCAATCATTCCAGCTACTCCAATATTTCCAAACAAACCCAAATCCTTACTAAAGTGTGCATTTTTTATCGCTGGGGTTGTTACAATCAAAATTGTCAAGTTGGTCAATGTTTGTCCCACCAAGTTTGTCACGAATAAAGCTTGTGAACCTTTCCAAAGTGAAAGAACTCCTTCATCTTTAACAATTCTTTTAAGACAATCAATTCCTCCTTGGTAGGGTTGATTTCCATGAGTGATGAGTCCTCCTTGATTTTGAACTAAGAGCTTAGCACGACCAAGTGGGTAAGTGGCTAGGTGAGGGATTGTTGTTAAAACAGCTCCAAACAAAGTTGAAAGTGAAAAGGGAAACAATTCCATGATTTGACTAAACTATTATAAAAAGTTTTGTGAAAATCATAAAGTTCGAAGAAAGAAGAGAAATGAGATATCAAATGTTTAATCAATCTATAGATTTTGCAGGGGCATTTCAATTGTTCCAATGAAAGAAAAGTAGTTTAGTGAAATTCAATTGAAATCTTATACATATTCTCTCTAGAAAATCAATTCAGAATGACTTTAAAATGACTTTTCCAATGGTTCGAGGATAGACCGAGTTTCAAGAAAGTCACTTTGAATTTTTGTTTTGAAACATTGAACAAGAAAAATTTCAATTCAACATTTCTCAATATTTCTCTTGATTGTTGATTTTTGATATGATAATTATTGTGAAATAAGATGAAGAAGAAGAACATTAGAATATGTATTAAATGAAATGAAACTTATTATTCTTACAATAGCTTCAAATAATGTGTTGGAAAATGATATGTTGGAAATGAAATTCAATTCGAAAAGTTGGAGCTCCAATATTCGAAAAAAAAAAAAAAGTAATTTAAGGTAGGGTACAATGTCAAAAAGGGAACAAGTCTAAAGAATTAATAAAATTGAAGAACGATGCCTTCCTTTGTGAATCAATCAATTTATTTCACAAAAAAAAACTATTTAAACAATAAAAAATCAATAAATATAACTTGGGGAATCTATTGATATAATTTTTTTGAAAATTGGATCATTCTTTCGAAAAAAATTTTGGACTCAAAGAAGTGCAATTCTTTTTCTCTTGGAATACATTAATTCTTATATCGCACATCCAAATGAGAAATTTTGAGTATTTTCTTTTTAATAACTTTAAAGTATCCATCTTTGTCAATCTTTTGAATATAATTAGAGGTTTCCAGCTTTTATTTTGGAAGACTTCTGCGAGGTGAAAGTTATTAACATTTTCTTAATAAAAATATCCAGTCCTTAGGCTTGGAAGAAGTTATCAAAAATCTGTCTATTCAAAATGCTCAAAATTGGCTATACTTTACTCTCATAATCTTGAAATTAAATTCTAACTGCATCGTAATAATTGAAGATTCCATTTAAAGTTGAAACTCATGATTTTCTTATTCAATTGACTTTGAGCTCGAAAAAAACAATGGGTGAAGCATTTTGAATGATTTTTTTTTTCACACTATAATTTTCATACTTGTTGGGAATCATTTGGTATAATTTTTTTCAATAAAATGAACCTTTTTTCTGTCAAAAATTTGTTTCAACTCCAACCACTTCCTTTTTTTCACGAATTTTGACTCCATCTTTGAGCTGAAAGATTATGTTCCTAGTTTATATTTGAAATTAAATTTTTTAACTTTCTTAAAGAACTACCTCAAATGAAGAGATTGAATAGACAGATTTTTTTCTTTTTGCTCCAAACCTAAGGAAACTAAACTCAAAAATTGAAAAAGAGCGACCATTCTTGTCTAAACTTTCTGGTTTTTCTTGGCAGAAATTTTCATTTTTGTGTTTTTTTCCGCATTTTTTTCATTTTTTTTTTTTTCATTTTTTTCTTTCATTTGTTTTGATTCAAACAACAGGGCATCTCTGCATTATCTTCAAGAACTTTAAGAACAACACTCAATTAATTCTACTTTCTACTATTCAAGTATTTTTTTTTTAATACAATATTTACATTAATAATACATTAATTACAAATAATATTACAATATTTATACTTTTTTTTTAGATCAAAATTCGTTGCTTTCAAAGCCTTCCTCCTCCTCTTCCTCATCTGTTAACCCCATTACTTCTATTTCATGCTCTTCATTATCTTCTATTTCATGCTCTTCATCTCTTTCCTCCTCTCCAACTTCACATATTTCAAAACCAATTTCTTCTTCAATATGGTTGATTTCCATTACTTTTTTTTCATCTTCATCCTCACTAATCTCTTCATCTTCATTTTCACTAACTTCAACTTCCTTTTCCCTTTCCTTTTCCTTTTCCCTTTCCTTTTCCTTTTCCTTTTCAACATCCTCCTCTTCAACTTGAATTCTTTCCTCTTTTCCTCTCCCAATTTTTCTTTTCTTGTTCTTCATTGCTTTCTTTTCTTCTCTTTCTCTCTTCTTTCTTTGCTTTTCTTCTTCCTTCTTTTTCTGCTTCTCTTGATGATATTGACAATTTGTTCCTTTAGGATGCCTTGATTTTCCGCAGGGACATTTTGGTACAGATTTTGAAGTTGAAGGTTTTGATTTTTTCGTCATAAATTCTCTAAAAATTTGAATATCCTTTGAATTTTTCAATAAAACATCTTGAAATAGGTTATGGTTAATAATTTCTCCCAATGCAGCAACATCTCCTCGAGCATCATGGGCATTGGGTATTGGAATTCCCTTCATTGCATAATAAACAGATCCAAGTTTGAAACTTGGTTTATTTTTTGCAGTTTTTTCCAACGCATAGTTAAATAATGAAGGTTTGATTTTTTTGGTCATTTTTAAAGAGCACAATGAAAATCCAATTTTTTTTTCTAATGTCGACACTAAATCAATTCCTCTTTTTTTTGAATTTTCAAATAGCATCCTAGTATCAAACGAAAGGTTGTGACAAACTAAAACCATTGGTAAGTCTTTATTAAATTTATCCAAGAATTTCATTAACTCTGACAAAACTTTTGGAAATGAAGGAGCTTTATGGAGAGGAGAATCTGGATCTGAAATTGGTTTAATTCCATGAACGTCAATTGAAGTGGTAAAAGGACGATGAGAATAAATGTAAGTATTAAATTCATTTTGAACTTCATCAGTTTTCTCCACAATCTTTCCATTCACCATCTTTACAACTTTGACCGAAATTTGAATAATATCATCTGATATGAAAAATCCAGATGTTTCAGTATCCAGCAATACACAATAACAACTTTTTAATAGGTCTTGAGGAACAGTTGAAGGAATTGATTCTATTGGTGACCCCCATGAAACAAGATTTTCAAATTCAGCTTTAATACTATCAGCAAGAGCACCATAGGTTAATTCTCCTTCATTTTTTTCTCTATTTGCAACATATTTCCTTTTCTCTTCTTGTTCTTTTCTTCTTTCTTTTTTATGGGCAATTCTTTTTCCTTTTGTTTCCTCTTTTCTAATTACTTCACCTTTTTTCTCTCTCATTAAATCCTTTTTCTTCAAAAATCTTGTTAGTGATGGATAAATTGGAAGGCCAAGAATCAAGAACAATCTCTCAACCCAATCATATGTCGGATCCCATTTCCTCATGGCGGTTCGATTTGCTTCTAATAAACCAATGTTTGTACAAGCTTCATAATGAAGCCTTTCAAGAAAAGTTCCTATTGATAATGATTTAATAATTCAATGAAACAGTTTTTTTTTTTTTTTTTTTTTTTTTTTTTTTTTAAAAAAAAAAA
>ERZ778024.3112-NODE-3112-length-12616-cov-44.182390_pt1 | contig 12616 bp, 13 predicted proteins | sample MGYA00375754_ERZ778024 | MGnify/ENA primary metagenome ERZ778024 (study PRJEB29350, sample SAMN05389827) | bioreactor metagenome | isolation source: Thiocyanate bioreactor | place: South Africa: University of Cape Town | collected 2014-02-18 ... | reverse complement strand
TAAACGTTTGCCGTCGTGTGACTGTGATTGCTTCTTTTTTTGTTTTTGTGTGAATCAACAAATAATAATACCAGAATCTACTGCCATTCAATATTTTGTTGACGAATTTTCTTTCTAAAATAGCTCAAAGTTGTTATAATTTTCATTTTGAAAAGAATAATCATACGAATCAGATAAATAGATATAATAGGATGTTACGAAAATGAAAAGCAGAAACAATGGTACACCAAGACCTAAAGATAGTTGAACAAATAGGCTGATATTCTTCGATTTAGGATTCGATCGAGAATCTAAAAATCTCATGAAAGATTGACATTATATGTATGAATTCACTCACCAGTTTTTTCAGTGATAACAAAATTTAAACAATATTGAATTGATTGTCTATTATCATCATCGATAGCTATCGTACAATATAGTTGTGTCGTTCCAATCTGATTGACAGTTGGCGTCCAAGTAAAGACCATTGAATAAGTCATTGAATCATGTCGAGTTATAGATGAAGTACTTATCACACCAAGTGGTGACATATCTGCTGAGAATTTTATTATCTTTGTTTGATTACAACCAGTCTTTGCTATAATCGATGTTGAAAATGCTGTATTTGGAGATACAATGATAGTTACACCATTATCGATTTGTCCGATTATAGTTGGTGAATAACAAGAATCGTTTATACCACGAATAACGAATTGTAAAGGAATGGAACTTAATGGATAATATGGTGCGGATGGCATAAAATCTTCAATTTGAATGGCAATTGCATAGTATCCAACTGTGGAAATATTGACAATAAGTGTACAATTATTATCGAGATTCGATGATGTAATTAGTTGAGCATTAGGAAGATTTTGACAGATTCCTCCACATTCATCCATCTTAGGAGTATAATAGTATGTTGAATTGTTGATAGCCCATCGACATTCGGCAATATCCCGATCAATATCGATCATTGGAATACGAATTATTTGTCGTGTACCTATTGGGAGAGTAATGATTGCAGGCATACTTGTAATCGGTGAAGAATTAATTTGTTTATTATCATCGCGTCTTGTTAAATTGATAAATGTTACCAAACTGCATCTTGGCGAGCCTGGTATAAAGTTTTTCCAAAAGGCAGTTGGAAATGCTAGAATAATTGTAGTGTTTGATGGATAAATTAATGATTTTATATTTTTCAAAGTTAGAAATTGTAAATAGAAATCGTAATTTGTACATTGGCCCTGTATAGAAATATTTGTACTGATAAAATTTGTGCCATTTAACAACGCCAAGGTTCCAGTTAGTCCACTGATGCGTTGGCATGATGCTAAGTTATTAAACCATGAATATTTTTGCTGTAATTTAATTTCGATACGATTCGGTTCGATTACTTGCCAAGACATGGTTCCTCCGAAAAAGTGATCGGAATAGACAAAAGACTTCGCTATTGAAAGGTAAAAGCAATAATAAAGGAGCCACTTCAACATGCGCGATTTTTTAAATTCAATTTGATATGTTGGCCATGTTCTACTTAGATATTTATATATAAATTTTCTTGCATTTTATATCGAACAAATAAGAAGTCAAAGAAATGGTCTAAAAAAAGAGTGTCTATTGTTTTAAAATGAATTTATTTGTCGAAATAGAAAAATAAGAAAAAAGAGATTTCAAGTCTTTGTTCGATTTCTAATTAGCCCAACTCGATAGACGCGAGTTTTCGAGAGCTGTTTTATCAAGATAACTTTGGACCAGTATGGAATTCCTATTTTGTTGAACCACTTTATTCGAAAATCCATTGAATGTCGATGCATAATCAATCGGAGGTAATGATTTCGTAATTGGCGATGCGAATGTTGTTGTTGTTGTCGTGTTCATTGAAGTTGATAGAAAATCATTTGAAGATGCTGAGATTGAATGAGGAAAGGAAGTATTCGCTTTTGTAGAATTGGTATGTAGACCATTTGTTGTTGTTTCAACAGTATTGGACTGATTCAGATCAGATACTTTCTGTTGGCGATTTTTATTCCTAAAACATAACATAATTGCCCGTATTTTCTTTCTGTTAAAAATAAACATACATCGAATATTTCGAGTAAATATGCGAGGAAGCTGTAAAAATGATTAGAAGAAATAATGGAAGACCAAGACCTAAAGAAAGTCCAAGTAAAATACCGAGATCAGTCGACTCGGAACTTGGTGGAGACTCTAAAAGCATGATTTAGTACAATTCTTCGATAAACAAGGATTCACTCACCAGTTTTTTCGATAACAATAAAATTCAAACAATATTGAGTCGATTGTCTGTTTTCATCGTCAGTAGCTATTGTGCAATACAATTGTTTCGTTCCAATTTGATCAATAGTTGGTGTCCAGGTAAAAATGAATGAATAAATTGAAGCATTTTGTTGAATCACCGATGAAGTACTAGTCACACCAAATGGCACTATGTCAGTTGAAAATTTAATTATTTTTGTTTGTTGAGAAGCGGTCTTTGCTATAATCGATGTAGAAAATAGTGTATTTGCTGAAACTGTGATAATTACACCATTGCTGAATTCACCTATAATCTCAGGCAAATTCGCATTGTTGTTTATACCACGAATCACGAATTGTAAAGGTATAGAACTTGATGGATGATATGGTGCGGCTGGAAGAAAGTCCTCAATTTGAATGGCAATTGCATAAAATCCAGGGTCGGAAATATTGGCAATAAGTGTACAATTATTATCGAGATTCGATGATGTAATTAGTTGAGCATTAGGAAGAGTTTGACACGCTGCTGCACATTCATTGATAGTTCTGAAATGATATCTAGCAGATCGATTTGCCCATCGGCATTTAACAATATCACCATCAGTATCAATCATTGGAATACGAATTACTTGTTGTGTATTTATAGGAAGAGTAGTCACGGATGGCATTCTGGTAATTGGGGAAGAATTTAGTTGTCCTGTTTTGCTTCGTGTCTTTAAATCAATCATTGTTACTAAATTATTCTTACGATTCTCTATATTAGTAAGAGTTAATGACCAGTCATGATTTTTATACACTAGAAGCATTTCACTGTTCAAGGGAAACGTGAAAGCTCGAGTGCACTTTGTAACTGTCAATTTTGAATTAATATCATAATTGTCGCAGTTTCCTCCAATCGAGATAGGTCGCGTACTGGAACAGGTAGAATACAGGTAGGCTAAATTCCGGTTAAGAACACTAATAGGATGACAGTAGCTTGAACGATTCATCCATGAATATGTTTGTTGTAATTCGATTTCAACATCATCAGAATCAATCGAATTCGGTTGAACGACTTTCCAAGAAATTGTACCTCCAGCGAAATGGCAGGTTCTTACAACTGTTATTTTGACCAACAAATAAAAACAACTAACCAGGAATAGTTGTGTCATTGGTTTAATGCTGCGAAAAGAATCCAGATCAATGGTGTGTAGCTCAATATTGTATGAAAATTTATACACAGTTGTTAAACAAATACGAAAACGTATAAATGGTCGCGTGCAACACCTGCGAAGTATAAATAAAGTAGAGACGACGATCCTTCTTTTTGTTGCACTCAGAAAATGAGTACACCCTAGAATCGGTTAGTGTGTCCGTCCGTCCGAAAGTGGTCAAATCGAAAATTTCAAAGTCAGTATAGCTGATAATGCGATGCTATGATTAGAAATCAAGAAAATCTTACATAGCATTAACAAAATGGAGTTTATATGACATTAACTTTATCGAGATAATCATTTTTTGGCAAACGTGTGGAGAATAATATTGTAAAGAGCGTTTCTATTAGATAAAAGTATGACAGCAATCAAGTATGATAAGTACTAATGTTAAACTGCATAAGCCAATTTTGACGCTGAATAAAAATAAACAAATTTCTTCCCCTTTCATTTTTGGGAGTTTTCTAGTTTTAGTTTTTTTTAATCATGGAATAAAAGGGATGCACTGTAATCAAATCTTTCTCAGCCAGTATATCTTTTTTTCTATTGAAAAGACATATTCTTGTATTAGAGGTTCAATAAAATGGTTCGTTATTGCTCCGATAATTGTGTTTCTTGATCCCACAACTCATTTGACTTGTTGTCTTTTACTTATCAGATCAAGAAGAGAATTATCTAAAATTTTGCACTCTTTTGCTCCTAAGCTAAGTTCGATATTGTCTAAAAGCTTCTTAATTGATTAAAAGTAGTCTTTGTTTGAATATGTTTGTTGTAATTTAATTTCTGTAGAAATCGATTGGACTGTTTACCAAGATATGATTCCTCCGAAAAAATCATTCGAACAGACAGAAGTGTAAATTTTCTTGCATTTTGTGTCGAACAAATAAGAAGTAAGAAAAATGCTCTTTTTCAGCATCTAGACTATGTAAACAAAAAGTGTCTATTGTTTTAAAATGAATTTATTTCTCGAAATAGAAAAAAACACGATTTCAAGTTTTTGTTCAGTTTCTAATCAGTCGAACTCGATAGACGCGAATTTTCGAGAACTGTTTTATCAAGATAACCTTGAACCAGTATGGAATTACTATTTGGTTGAATTACTTTCTTCGAAAATCCATTGAATGTCGATGCGTAATCAATCGGTAGTAATGATTTCGTAATTGGTGATGCGAATGTTGTTGTTGTTGTCGTGTTCATTGAAGTTGATTGAAAATCATTCGCAGATGCTGATATTGGACGAGGAAAGGAGGTATTCGGTTGTCGAGAATTCGTATGTAGATCTTTCGTTGTTTTTCTAACCGTATTGGACCGATTCAGATCAGATACTTTCTGTTGACGATTTTTATTCCTAAAACATTACATAATTGCCCGTATTTTCTTTCTGTTAAAAATAAACATACGTTGAATATTTCGAGTAAATATGCGACGAAGCTGTAAAAATAATAAGAAGAAATAATGGAAGACCAAGACCTAAAGAAAGTCCAAGTAAAACACTAACATCAGTCGATTCCGAATTCGATGGAGAATCTGAAAAGGTGATTTAATACAGTGCTTCGATAAACAAGGATTCACTCACCAGTTTTTTCGACCACAATAAAATTCAAACAATATTGAGTCGATTGTCTATTTTCATCGTCAGTAGCTATTGTGCAATACAATTGTTTCGTTCCAATTTGATCAATAGTTGGTGTCCAGGTAAAAATGAATGAATAAATTGAAGCATTTTGTTGAATCACCGATGAAGTACTAGTCACACCAAATGGCACTATGTCAGTTGAAAATTTAATTATTTTTGTTTGTTGAGAAGCGGTCTTTGCTATAATCGATGTAGAAAATAGTGTATTTGCTGAAACTGTGATAATTACACCATTGCTGAATTCACCTATAATCTCAGGCAAATTCGCATTGTTGTTTATACCACGAATCACGAATTGTAAAGGTATAGAACTTGATGGATGATATGGTGCGGCTGGAAGAAAGTCTTCAATTTGAATGGCAATTGCATAGTATTGATTGGTGGAAATATTGACAATAAGTGTACAATTATTATCGAGATTTGATGATGTAATTAACTGGACATCATGAAGGGTTTTACAGGCTCCGGCACATTCATTTATAGTTGTGACATGATATGTAGTAGATTTATTTGCCCATCGACATTTAACAATATCACCGTCAGTATCAATCATTGGAATACGAATTACTTGTTGTGTATTTATAGGAAGAGTAATCACGGATGGCATACTAGTAATTGGTGAAGAATTTATTTGTCCTGTTTTGGTTCGTGTCTTTAAATCAATCATTGTTATCAAACTATTGTTAGGACGAACTTCATTAATAATAATTGATGACCAGTTATGATTTTGATACATTAGAAGCATTTCACTATTCAGAGGACACTTGAAAGATAGAGTGGTTTTGGTAACTGACAAGTTTAAATCAATACCATAAGTGACACATTTTTCTTGAACCAAGATAGATGACATAGTGGGGCAAGTAGTAGGCAGACAGACTAAATTTGCGTTAGAACCACCAAGAGGCTGACAGTTGCCTAAATTATTCATCCATGAATATGTTTGCTGTAATTCGATTTGAACGTCATCAGAATCAATCGAATTCTGTTGAACAACTTTCCAAGACATTGAACCTCCAGCGAAATGTGTTGTTGTTACAACTACTATTTTGACCAACAAGTAAAAACCACCAAACAAAAGTAATTGTGTCATTGGTTTAATCTTGAGAAAAGAATTTAGATCAATGATATGTATTTCAATTTTGCAGGAAAATTTATACACAATTTTTAATTTAATCAGACAGAAAAGTGAACGATTTTATTCTAAACTAAACAAACGGGAAAACATATAAGTGGTCGCGTGCAACACCTACGAGGCATGAATGAAATTTAGATGACTATTGCGTTTTTATTAGCAAGATAGATTCAAAATCGTTCGGAATTTATGAAATACCCAGACAGACAAAACTTGCGAAAAAACGTGTAGGAACGCTGTTTTTACGTGTAGAATTTTTATCAAATAAATACGATTATGTAAAAATTTGTTCATAACGCAGTTTTTTCGATAATTTTACTTGTTTAACACCGTGAACTAGTGAAATTTAACTCGTATTTTCCTATTCGACAATAAACACTTTTTTCATAATACTTCAAACGACTTTAAGAGACTTCATTAAAATCTCTCAGACTATGTTGAGTTTTTGATACTCCATCGACATTTGACAATATCACGATGAATATCGATCATTGGAATCCGAATTATTTATCGTGTACGTATTCGGAGAGTAATGGGGCTAGCCGAACTTTGCCAATAAGACTTTCGTCAACCGCCTACTTGCCAGTACATTTTATGGATTCTGGTCAGTTGAGGGATAATTGGAATCGAAAGTGAGAACATTGCAGAGTTCATTGTACTTAGTGCTTGTTCATTTATTTTGTAATCACTTATCATTCTTTAAACAGTTTATGTATTTAAAATGTCAGTTAGAACATATGTCGATGATCTGAATGGCATGTATAATGCTACTGAGAACGTGTCAATGCAGATTTTTAACAACACTAAGAAATTTCATTTGAAATAACAGTAAAAAGTAGCAAGAAGAGTACACAGGAAACCAGTGTAATGAACAATCGTCTAAAAATGGTATTGAATTAGAAGCTCATACTAGCTTGAAACAACCATTCCGTGACTAAGAAATCTAATTGAGAATTCGTATTGGCAGTCAAACTCATAACGATGGCGACAATGATGCGAAGAAGAGATGAATTGGCACGTCAAAACCTTGATTCTTCAACTGACTCAGTAAGTCTCGTATGTTGACTGCGGAAGCATAAAAGAATTTATACAATCGTCTTTCGATATCTAAACAAATTGCTATTCTCATTGAATATTGATTTTCACCTAACAACATTTGTGAGTACTTTTCAAAACCATGAGTACACGTTTTCATTCATCATATTTACAACAGACTTAAACATGAAAAAAACAAAGTATAATCGATCGTGAATATAAACAATTAGAAACGTTTATTTCATATTTTGGATATCAATGATTCCACTATTTGAACCCGTCCGTATAGTTTATCAATCGGAAAAGATGGTCAATGGATAACTTTGCCGAATTAAATTGTGCATCCTCACCACATCGTATCAATATATTTCAATAGATTCTTCTACACTTTTGTCATGATTTACGCTTTAGTTTTAATTTTGTTTCGAAAAGTGATGTAGTAATATTTGAATACACGTATTTTCACTATAGCTAGTAGTCTCTTCTCTAATACGTATGTACATAGAAAGTCTTATTGGCGAGATTCGGAGTTCCCGAGTAATGATTGCAGGCATACTTGTAAGGGAAGAAGAATTAATTTGTTTATTATCATCACGTCTTGTTAAATTGATAATTCTAAATAGAAATCGTAATTCGTGCATTGGCCCTGTATAGAAATATTTGTCTTGATAAAATTTGTGCCATTCAAAAAGATCAAGGTTCCAGTTAGTCCACTGATGCGTTGACATGATGTTAAGCTCGCAAACTATGAATATGTTTGTTGTAATTTAATTTCGGTACGATTCCTTCGAAAAAGTGTAAATCGCATTTTCTTTCGAACAAAAGAGAAGTCAGAGAAATACTCTAATTCAGTAGCTAGACTACGTAAACAAAGAGTGTCTATTGTTTTAAAATGAATTTATTTATCAGAATAGAAAACTACGAATGATGCAAAATGAAAAACAAAAACAAAAACGAGATTTCAAGTTTTTGTTCAGTTTCTAATCAACAGAACTCGATAGATACGACTTTTCGAGAACTGTTTTATCAAGATAACTCTGAACCAGTATGGAATTACTATTTGGTTGAATTCCTTTCTTCGAAAATCCATTGAATGTCGATGCGTAATCAATCGGTGGTAATGATTTCGTAATTGGTGATGCGAATGTTGTTGTTGTCGTGTTCATTGAAGTTGATTGAAAATCATTCGCAGATGCTGATATTGGATGAGGAAAGGAAGTATTCGGTTGTGTAGAATTGATATGTAGACCTTTTGTTGTTGTTTCAACAGTATTGGACTGATTCAGATCAGATACTTTCTGTTGGCGATTTTTATTCCTAAAACATACCAGAATTTTCTGTTTCTTCTTTCTGATTGAAATAGACATACGTCGAATGTTTTGAATAAATATACGCGGAAGCTGTAAAAATGATAAGAAGAAATAATGGTAGACCAAGACCTAGAGAAAGTCCAAGTAAAACACTAAGATCAGTGGACACGGAATCCGATGGAGAATCTAAAAGCATGATTTAGTACAATTCTTCGATAAACAAGGATTCACTCACCAGTTTTTTCGACCACAATAAAATTCAAACAATATTGAGTCGATTGTCTGTTACTATAGTCAAAAGCTATTGTACAATACAATTGTTTCGTTCCAATTTGATCGACAGTTGGTGTCCATGTAAAAATAGCTGAATAAACTGAAGCATTTTGTTGAATCACCGATGAAGTAGTAGTCACACCAAGTGGTAACATATCGCTTGAGAATTTTATTATCTTTGTTTGATCAGAACTGGTCTTTGCTATAATTGATGTAGAAAATACTGTATTTGCTGAAACAGTAATAATTACACCATTAGTGAATTCACCTATAATTTGTGGCAAACTATCATTGTTATCGTCGATTCCACGAATAATGAATTGTAAAGGTATAGAACTTGAAGGATGATATGGTGCGGCTGGAAGAAAGTCCTCAATTTGTATAGCAATAACATAATAACTAGTAGAATTAACACTAACGACAAGTGTACAATTATTATCGAGATTCGATGATGTGTACAATGTGAAGTTTGAATTACGATTGCAAGCGGAAGCACATTCATCTATATTTGTGGAATAATATGTAGTAGATGAAGTTGCCCATCGACATTTAACAATATCACCATCAGTATCAATCATTGGAATACGAATTACTTGTTGTGTATTTATAGGAAGAGTAATCACGGATGGCATACTAGTAATTGGTGAAGAATTTATTTGTCCTGTTTTGGTTCGTGTCTTTAAATCAATCATTGTTACTAAACTATTGGTACGATTACTTGCATTACTAATAGTTGCTGACCAGTTCTGCTTACGATACATAAGGAACATTTCACTGTTCAAGGCACGCGTGAAAGATCGAGTGCTTTTGGTAACTACCAATTTTAAATCAACATCATAACTGACGCATTTTCCTCGAACCGATATAGATGGCATAATGCTACAGGTAGTAGACACACAGGCTAAATTCTCGTTAGGACCACCAAGAGGCTTACATTCGCCTAAATTATTCATCCATGAATATGTTTGTTCTAATTCGATCTCAACATTACTAGAATTAGTCGAATTCTGTTGAACAACTTTCCAAGACATTGAACCTCCAGCGAAATGTGTTGTTTTTATAACTGCTATTGTGACCAACAAGTAAAAACAGCTAAACAAAAATAATTGTGTCATTGGTTTAATAGTGAGAAAAGAGAATTTAGATCAATGGTATATATTTCGATTTTGTATGAAAATTTATACACAGTTTTTAAACAAATACGAAAACATATAAATGGTCGCGTGAAACACCTACAAAACATAAATATAGTATCGACGACGTTTGTTTTTGTGTACTCAGAAAGTGAGTACGTCCTAGTATAGTGCAGACGACATAAAATCTTCAATTTGAATGGCAACTGCATAGTATCCAACTGTGGAAATATTGGCAATAAGTATACAATTATAATTAGTACAGCATCAAAAAGATTTTGACAGATTCCGGCACATTCATCCACCTTTGTAGAATAGTAGTACAATGGTCGACAAAATTATAAGAACCGATAATTATTCCATTAATTAACTTAATCGAAATTAATTCAATATTTTACTAAAGTATCTCTTCTGACTTGAATACATCCATTTTCTAATACCTCTGGTCATCGATTGAATTAAATCTATACATATCTGAGTGGGAATTTCTGTCCATAATTTCGAAATAATCTGTTGTAGCTCACTGGCACTAGTTGGATGTGATTTCACGAGCTTTTTATCGATAATAGCCCAAATATTTTCAATAACGTTGTGTTCTGATGATACAGCTGGCCAATCTAAGACATTAATTTTGTGTTTCTTCATCAATTTCATTGTAAAATCCGATTTATGGCATGGTGCATTATCTGGTATATACCACCATGAATCATCCGAACGGAAATTTTTTTTGATAAAAGGCAATACTTTCGGTTCGATGACGCTAATATAGTTGTTACCATTCATTCGGCCATCATCGCCCAAACACTAACGGAGCCTCCTCAACCTTGATTACGAGGTTGGAAATTAAATGGGCGATAGGATTCTGATGGAAGACTTCGAACATATATGATCGATTTTTTCGATTGAAAACTTCGAAATGTGCCTCATAAGAGAAGATAACATTTTTCCAATCGTTATAAGTCCATTCAGAATGTTTCTTGGCAAATTTTAACGTAGAGAACAATGGCTGGGTTTTCGATATGGTTTTGCTTTGTCATATAACTTTTATATTCAGCATTAAATAGAGTTGATGGACAGTTCGTGGACTAACTGCTTCTCCAAAGGTAATCCCAAATTGACCTTTTCTGATACATTACTAATGCATCTCTTTGAAACATTAAGTTGATTTCTAATGTTTTCAAACGAAATACCGGCTTTTAGCAGAGCAACAATTTGTATTTTTTGACAAATCGAGACATTTTTCCGACCCATTTGTTTACCGAAATGTGAATATTCAAATAAATTAACCCAGTTGACAAACACCGTGTTAAAATAACGTATATCGTGTTCGAAAAGACAATGAAAATGCACTTAAATGAACTCTAATCATCTTTTTCTTCTCGGTTGTTCGATTTCTGTTATAGGATAAAGGAACAGCTTTTCTATTCTTATAATTTTCTCCACCACTGTATATGCGAATTTTAATCTACCACACAAAAGTGTAAATTTTTTTGCATTTTCTGTCGAACAAATAAGAAGTCAGAGAAATACTCTTGATCACTAGCTATACTATGTAAACAAACAGTGTCTATTGTTTTAAAATGAATTTATTTGTCAGAATAGAAAACTACGAACGATGCAAAATGAAAAATAAAAACAAAAACGAGATTTCAAGTTTTTTCTCAGTTTCTAATCAACAGAACTCGATAGATACGACTTTTCGAGAACTGTTTTATCAAGATAACTTTGAACCAACATGGAATTACTATTTGATTTAATTCCTCTATTCGAAAATCCATTGAATGTCGATGCATAATCAATCGGTGGTAATGATTTCGTAATTGGTGATGCGAATGTTGTTGTTGTTGTGGTGTTCATTGAAGTTGATTGAAAATCATTCGCAGATGCTGATATTGGATGAGTAACGGAGGTGTTCGGTTGTCTAGAATTGGTATGTAGATCTTTCGTTGTTTTTCTAACCGTATTGGACTGATTCAGATCAGATACTTTCTGTTGGCGATTTTTATTCCTAAAACATAACATAATTGGCTATTTTTTTCTTTCTGATAGAAATAAACATACGTCGAATGTTTCGAATGAATATACGCGGAAGCTGTAAAAATGATAAGAAGAAATAATGGAAGACCAAGACCTAAAGAAAGTCCAAGTAAAACACTAACATCAGTCGACTCGGAATTCGATGGAGAATCTGAAAAGGTGATTTAGTATAATTCTTCAATCAACAAGGATTCACTCACCAGTTTTTTCGATAACAATAAAATTCAAACAATATTGAGTCGATTGTCTGTTTTCATCGTCAGTAGCTATTGTGCAATACAATTGTTTCGTTCCAATTTGATCAATAGTTGGTGTCCAGGTAAAAATGAATGAATAAATTGAAGCATTTTGTTGAATCACCGATGAAGTACTAGTCACACCAAATGGCACTATGTCAGTTGAAAATTTAATTATTTTTGTTTGTTGAGAAGCGGTCTTTGCTATAATCGATGTAGAAAATAGTGTATTTGCTGAAACTGTGATAATTACACCATTGCTGAATTCACCTATAATCTCAGGCAAATTCGCATTGTTGTTTATACCACGAATCACGAATTGTAAAGGTATAGAACTTGATGGATGATATGGTGCGGCTGGAAGAAAGTCCTCAATTTGAATGGCAACTGCATAGA